>TARA_B110000438_G_scaffold300029_1_pt1 | contig 13982 bp, 11 predicted proteins | sample TARA_B110000438 | Tara Oceans TARA_B110000438 (sample SAMEA4398413) | marine metagenome | biome: Polar Biome; feature: [MES] marine water layer (ENVO:01000295) within the mesopelagic zone...; material: water (ENVO:00002006), including particulate matter (ENVO:01000060) such... | reverse complement strand
GCCGGACTATTAGATAATGGTGACACCTTAGAAGAATTTGCGACTAAGCTGGGTCAGATTCCTCTGAAGACTCAGCCCGGCTCCACTTGGGAATATAGTGTTTCCGTAGACGTTCAAGGATATCTAGTTGAGAAACTTGCCGGAAAAAGCTTTGGTGTGTTCCTGGAAGAACGCATCTTCGAACCATTGGGCATGACCGATACTGATTTTTACGTTCCGAAAGAAAAAGCCTCTCGATTCGCTCAGGTCTATGGCTATGACGACGACGGCAAGTTAGCTCCCGGTGAAGGCTTTCCTGGTGCCAATTTTCTGGAAGACCCAACTTTCGAATCCGGTGGCGGTGGTTTAGTTTCTACTGCTATGGACTATATGCGTTTTAGCCAAATGGTTTTGAATGGCGGTGAATTGGACGGTGTAAGATTGCTTGCTCCACTAACTCTTGATCTCATGCATCGTGATCAGACTCCAGCCAACATGGCCGGTTCTGTGCTCGGTGCCAGTGGGACTTCTTTTGGCTTGGACTTTGCGATTATCGAAGATCCGGTTGAAGCAGAAGCGTATTCAAAAGGCGAATACTACTGGGGCGGCGCAGCCGGTACCTGGTTTTGGATTGACCCGGTTGAGAATCTTGTCTTCGTCGGCATGATTCAACAGTTTGGTAGAAACTTGCCAAATGTTCGTGCCACATCAAAGCGACTTCTCTATCAATCAATTATTGACCCCTATGGGATCTAGAAAGATCCTGATTGTTAAGTCGCAATAGCGGTAGTAGATTTATTTCTCTGCCGCTTTTTTAATTATAGAGAAAAAACTAATGATGAGAACTAAAGTGACTGCAATCCTAACCTTCTTGATATTGAGTATCGGCGCCTCAGCACAAGCTCAAGAATCTGAAGCTCACTATCTTGCCAACGAAGGCTTAATGATAGTAAACGGCGACACTAAAATAATGTTCGACCCACTCTATCGTGAATCTTATGGTCAATACTTATTACTGCCGGATGAGATAGAAAAAGGTATTTTTGCTGGTACCGCGCCCTATGATGAGATCGATGCGATTTTTATTAGTCACCATCATGGTGACCATTTTTCCCCAGAAGACATTCTTCGCCTTTTAGAAGCTCAGCCAAGAATAAAACTGTATGCACCAGCGCAAGCTGTAATCGCTATGCGCGCCATAGCGAATAATGATCAGGCTGCAATTTTTGATCGCATTTCAGGAGTAAGCCTTGAATATAAAGATGAACCTATTTCTCTTAGAATGGAAGGTTTGTTGATTGAAGCGGTGCGTATTCCACACTCAGGTTGGCCAACCGGTCGACTGGGTATTGAGAATATTGTGTGGCGTGTACGGCTTAACAATCAGACCACCGTTTTACATATGGGTGATGCTGACCCGAACGATATTCATTTCTCACAAGATGCAGAATACTGGAATCGAAATAACCCCGACATGGCCTTTCCACCCTATTGGTTTTTTAGCGCGAGAGGCGGTAGGAATATTCTCGAGAATAGAATAAAAGCGGCCAGAAGCGTTGGCCTACATGTGCCGGTTAACATTCCAGGAGATCCTCTGCGCAGACCTCGTGAACTGCGGAATGCTGATTTATTCACAATCCCCGGAGAAACCAGATCGATTCCTTCGAACTAGTTCTTCTTTGCGAAGGCTTTGTTTATAGCGCGCTCCACCGCTGAATGAGCTCCATGGTCTAACAATGTTCCATGACTGGAAAGCAAACGATCAAAATCCAACTGCAGCAACCTTCGAAATTCACTTTCTAAATTACCACCTTCTGGAGTCAACATTTTCAACCAAATTGGACCAACCAAAGTAGTTTTTGGAAAGCCCATAAAGGGCATAAAAATTCTAGCTGGGATATTATTATAGCTATAGTTACCATAGTTCTGGATCGAATCGCACGTGAGTAGAAGACCACCGTTCGCCTTTAACAGCAGAGCACACTCAGGCTGCTTTAATCCGTTAAATTCGAAGATCTCCGCTTCAGTAAATGGTAGTTCAGTTGCTGCAGTCATTACTGTGTTAAGGGTGGTTCAGTGTAGGCTAAACCTCCTTCCTGAGCCCACATGTGGGCGCCATATTTCTCTACATAGTAAGAGTCATCCATGCCATGAAAGGGACCCAGCCGAATGATATTGGCAACCTTGCCCAGAGCTTCTAATTGCTTTTCTCCTTTCTCATTCATGCGCACCGGGTTTATCAATGAAAGTTCACTGCCGTTTCTTACAATTGCCATGTTTCTAGAAATTCGAACTATAGCGTTCATTTTGATGCTGCCGCGCAACATAAAAATATTATCGCCAATTTCTTCGATATCACCATGGGGAAATATAGAATTTGAATTACTCATAACATTACTTTTGCCTAAAAAATAATAGAATTACAATAACCGCAAAGCATTCAATATTCGAATCCGAGTATTGAATGCTTATTACTTAGATGCCTCATTAATATTGGAAATAAAAAAGGGATACCTGACTCTTAAAAGTCAGTACCTGACATGCCATTACTCAGGTCTGATCAAGCAATAATTTGCGGGATAGGTTTTCCTTCAATATCTGACAGACGATAATCCCGACCACTATAACGATAAGTGAGTTTCTCATGATCTAGACCTAGCAAATGCAACATCGTTGCGTGCATATCATGCGCTGAGACAGGCTGCTGTTCTGCTTTATACCCCCATTCATCAGAGGCTCCGATTGCTTGTCCACCTTGAATTCCAGCACCAGCCATCCAAGCTGTTTGAGTGCCCGGATTATGATCGCGACCGACTCCTCGCTGGGAAATCGGCATACGACCGAATTCACCATGCCAAACTATGAGCGTGGAATCGAGCAAACCTCTTTCCTTCAAATCTGTTAAGAGGCCAGCGATAGGCAAATCTGATTCTTTGGCATGGAGAGTATGGTTTTCAACAAGATTACTATGAGCATCCCAAGTATCAGTATTCTGAACACCTACTCCGCCCATGAACAACTGCACGAAACGAACGCCCCGCTCAACCAAACGTCGTGCCATTAAGCACTGAGTTCCAAATGGTTGGGTTATAGCCTCGTCGAGACCATATAACTTTTTAGTAGCTTCCGACTCCGCAGATATATTAATGGCCTCTGGCGCACAGCCCTGCATTCGGTAAGCTAATTCATAAGAGGAGATTCTTGCAGCTAATTCAGAATTGCCTGGATATTTTTCCATATCCATTTGATTCAGTCGTGCTAACGCATCAAGACGAGCACGCTGCTGATCTTGGGTCATATTTTGTGGCGTTTCCAAATCGACAATTGGATCGCCTGAGGAACGAAACAGGGTTCCCTGATAACTGGCAGGCATGAAACCAGAACCCCAATCATTGGGCCCACCCAAAGGTCCACCGCGATAGTCATTCATGACCACAAACGCCGGCAGATTTGAACTTTCAGAACCGAGACCGTAGGTAACCCAGCAGCCAACGCTGGGAAAGCCCATGCGAATCTGACCTGTCTGCATTTCATAAGTAGCCTGGATGTGATCGTTAGACCGGCCATAAAGAGATTTGATGAACGCCATTTCATCAACATGTTTTGCTATGTGGGGAAACAACTCCGACACCCACATACCGCTGTCGCCGTGTTGCTTGAATTCGAATGGGCTAGGCATTAAAGGCCCCGGCATACCCTGTCGTACAGCGAACTTAGTCCCAATTAAATCTTCCAGTGGCTGTCCCGCATATTTAGTTAAAGAGGGTTTATAATCGAAGGTGTCCACCTGACTTGGACCACCGCTCATAAATAGTGAAATAACGTTGGTGGCTCGAGGTGCGAAATCGGGAAGTTTTGGTGAGAAGGCACCGGGAACCTGCACACCACATTGATCTGCATTCAGCAGGCCTTCAGCAGCGAACACACCATCTCGTTCTAGCATGGAAGCAAGCGCTACTCCAGCAATACCACCACCGGAGCGCATTAGAAATTCGCGGCGTGACCAAATCTTCTTTTTGTTATTATGTGATTGACCCATGTTCTTAGTCCTATCTCTTATTCTGACTATCTTTTATAGAGAAACTCGCTCAAATTAAATATCACGTGGGTCAAATCGATTAAAGACCCACTTTCAACTAATTGACGACCAATTTCTCTTTCCGCCACAGTAGGTAATCGGGTTAAGCCAGATTGATACGCCAATTCAATTTGCCGGTCAACATCATAGGGAGCTCGCTCCTGAATTTCCTTGGCGAACAGTTCAGCTTGTCCGAGAACAAAAGGATTATTCAAAAGTGTCAGCGCCTGTGGTGCGACTGTTGAAGTGTTACGAGAAGCCGTAGTGATGTTCTGATCCGGCAAATCAAAAGTCTCAAAGAACGGAAAACTCAAGGTGCGCCGCCTATAGACATAAAGACTACGACGCCAGACTTCAGGACCATCAACCTGGTTATCCCAACGCCCAAAAAGCGCAGCAGTATCTAATATTTCTTGAGGAATATAGGGAAAAATTGGCTCTCCACCAACAGCCAAATTAATGCCACCACTTGTCGCCATGATTACATCGCGAACTGCTTCCGCTTCAAGGCGCTGTGGACGGTAACGCCATAACAAATGATTTTCTAGGTCGGCCTGAACATTGGCTTCATTGCCATAAGCTGACGCCATCTTATAGGCTTCGGAGGTCATCATTAATTTATGAAGGTCTTTCGTGCTCCACCCTTGATCAACAAATTCCACTGCCATCCAGTCCAGAAGTTCTTGGTGGGTAGGTTGATCCCCTACGCGACCAAAGTTATCCAACGTAGCAACAATGCCGCGGCCAAAATGATGATGCCACACTCTGTTAACCCATACGCGAGATGTTAAAGGGTTCTCTGCTGATGTCAGCCATTGTGCAAGAGCTAAGCGACGGCCAGATGTACGCCCATTGGGCCGAGGTATCTCAGTTAATGGCTCGCCATAAGTTGCCACAGTTAGAAAAGCTGGAGTCATCTCAGGCCCAGGGCTAAAAGGATCACCACGAATCAAAAATGGCGCTGGTGGAACCTCATATCTACCAGGACCGTCATGCAAGAAACTACCAGGTTGCTCCGGCTTAATTCGACATTCTGGACAACCGAGCACATTGTCACCGGCTCGATCAGGTGTATAACGATAGTCGCCGTCAGTCACTATCTCAAGCATAGGAGGTTCTTCAGGACGATTGGATTCGATACCTTCTATTTGCGAGCGCAGCACTGCTCTGCGAGTCTTGTCGAGTTCCGACATAGCGCTGTCGACTTGACCCCGAGGAACACCAATGGTCAACACCTGGGCTGCCAATAATTTTTGCCCGTCAGTTCGATCTTTATCTGCGGTAAGAACAGCTTCGAATACATCAACAGGAAAATCTCTTTCTATTCTAGCGACTTTTAGATCATCAACATAAGGTTGTTCAATAGCCCGAATTTGTTCACGAACCGCACTAACTCTTTCATCAAGCTCAGAAGTCTTTAATAAATACTCTCGAGCTTGCTCCTCCGGCAACATTGGGTATTCAGTTTCGATATAACCAAAAATTGCAGCGGTCATGCTGTAGTAATCTTTCTGTAAGATCGGATCGAATTTGTGATCATGACAACGGGCGCAATGCACTGTCATGCCAAGCACACCACGACCAACAGTAGCTATAACATCATCAAGATAATCCCAGCGTCTTTCCGGATTATCTTTTTCGCGAAAGTTGACTCTCGGGCCAGCTCGCAAAAAACCAGTAGCAATTCGCGTGTCATGGGTGGTGACATCTAATTCATCGCCAGCTATCTGTTCAGTAATAAATTGATCGTAGGGTTTGTCCTCGTTAAAAGCATCAACAACATAGTCGCGATAGCGCCAAGCGTTAGAGCGATCGACATCTTGTTCATAGCCATCAGAGTCGGCGTAGCGAGCTACGTCTAACCAGTGACGGCCCCAGCGCTCGCCATAATGGGGTGAAGCCAAAAGCCGATCAATCAAATGTTCCCAAGCAGCAGCAGAAGTATCGGCTAAAAATGCTTCAGTTTCCTCTGGGGTTGGCGGCAAGCCGGTAAGGTCAAGATGAGCACGGCGTAATAAGGTAAGCTTGTCAGCTGAAGGTGCTGGAATAACGCCGCTTTCCTGCCGCTTAGCTTCCAAAAATTTATCTATTGGATGATCGTAGTTGCTGTCAGCAGGCAATGCTTGTTGTTTCGGCAGTTGGAATGCCCAATACTGGCGCGCCGAATCTGGCACATCTGTAGCGAATGCGGAAAATTGGTCTGAAGAGACGACGCTGGTCTCACCTTCATCCCACTCAGCCCCGGAATTGATCCAGTTTTTAACCGCTTCAATCTCAGACTCGTCTAGAGGAACACCTAAAGGCATAGAGGGCCCTTCGAGACCAGCGAGCTGCCGATAGAGACGGCTTTCTTCGGCATCGCCAGGCACAATCGCCGGACCGCGTATGCCACCAGCAAGAGCGGCCTCTCTAGAGCTTAAATCAAGCCCAGAACTCTTTACCTGCTCACTATGGCAATTCCAGCAGGTTCGCTCCATAATTGGGCGAATCTCGTGGGTGAAAACATTGGGGCTTTCGGTTTGGGCAAATAGAGACGTCGCGCAGACTAAGCTTAAAAATGCTGCCAAAAATGCTCGTTTGGGTTTCAACGATACCAGCAAGGCTCGCATTACCACCTCCGAGGCCCCTTCTGGGGCGTTATAGAGAATTTTTATTATCAGTTAAACAATACTCGAAAACAGCTTAAATTAGCAAGAATAACAGGCCTCGAACCAGGAGTTAAAAAGTAGTAAAAAGGCCTCTCCTATCGAAGCTCTTTTTACCTGATGTACCTTGGATATTACTAAAGAATATTCTTTGGCATCACTTCTCCGAACAATCTTAGCTTAAGCAATACCGAGTAATTCGATGTCTAACGATCTAAAGCCTGACGAACCAATACATTTCTATTTTGACTACCTGTCGCCCTATGCTTACTTTGCCTGGCGCAATCTTCCTCCCCTGGCTGATAAGTATGATCGCAAGATTGAAGCTCACCCTGTGGTATTCGGCAAATTATTAGATAAGTGGGGACAACTAGGCCCTGCCGAGATTTCACCAAAGCGCAAATGGCTGCATGAGTATTGCCTTCGTTATGCTGCGGTTCATGGCTTCGAATACAATCGACCGAAGAGCCACCCATTCAATCCACTTTCTTCTCTGCGAATGTCATTAAGGGAAGTATCCGGAAATGATCAGCATCGAGTTATTGACGCAATATTTGAGGCAGGTTGGACTCAGGGGCAAGAACTTGGCGATCTTAGCTCTTTAGAAGCTATCGTCGAACAGCAGGGAATCGATGCAAAGAATCTAAGTCAGCAAGTTTCTCAGCCCGAAGTAAAACAATTGCTAATCGATGAAACTGCGATGGCAATCGAAAAGGGCGTTTTTGGAGTTCCAACAATAATCATCGGTGAAAATTTATTCTGGGGCAATGACCAGATGGAACACATCGAGTTATTGCTGTCTGGCAACGACCCTCTGGATCGAGAGAAGCTCAATGCTCAAGTGGAACGACCTAGAGGAATTGATCGCAAAGCTTTCATCAAACTCAATGCCCGTGAGTAAACCTCCCTACCCCGACTATAAATTTAAAAGCGGCTGGAATGCCTTGCTGCCGGCGAGAATACCCAATCCTGAATTAGCGGAAAAGATTGAAGTCGATGTCGCAATAGTTGGTGCTGGCTTTACCGGCATTTCTGCTGCGAAACGTTGGCGTGAACTTCAGCCCGAGGCTACCATAGCCTTGCTTGACTCCAGTGAAATCGGCGAGGGAAACCCTGGCAGAAATTCTGGATTTCTCTTAGAGATTTCATTGGCTGAAGATGCAGACGCCAAGAACATCGAAAAAATGGCTGCCAGCAATAAACTAATTTCAGAAACTATGCAGCATATAGTTACTGAAGTACAAAATTCTGGAGTAGATTGTGATATTAAACGAGCGGGCACTTATCGTGCCGCAGCTAGCAATATCGGCAAGAGATCATTAAAGAAGTATCAAGGTTTCCTCGAGACAGCAAAACTCCCTTTTGAGAAACTTGATAAGAGTGAATTAAAACACCGCCTCGGAACTTCCTTCTATCAAGCTGGACTCTATTCTCCTCATTGTTACCTCGTGCAACCAGCAAGTATTATCCGAACATTGGCAACTGGCCTGGCAAGTGACATCGATCTATTTGAAAACACCGCTGCACTCAACTTAACGGAAAACAAGAATAAGAATGGTTGGATAATTAAAACTACTAATGGGTCGATTAAATCAAAAAAGGTTGTTCTAGCTAACAATGCTTTTAGCAAAGACTTGGGGATAGGCAAGTCATGCTTGGTTGCCATGTACACCTATGTCGGACTCACACCTCAACTGGAACCAGAATTACTAGAATGTTTGGGTAGTGATGAAAGTTGGGGGTTACTACCTACCCATAAATTAGGCAGCACTCTGCGCCGAACGTCTGATGGTCGCCTGTTAGTTAGATCGCACTATAGCTACGAAGCAGAATCATCAATCGAAGTGATTCGAAAAAAACTCCGCAGCAGAATGAAAAACCGATTCCCGCAGTTGGGTCAAATTGAATTCGAGCAATTATGGGGCGGCGCTACAGGGTTCACCGGCAATGGCGGCGCACTATGGGGAGAAGCTAAACCGGGGCTATTCGTCTCAGCTGGCTGCAATGGCGGCGGGACTGTTAAAGGTACATTGCTTGGTAGACTGTTGGCCGATCTGGCAAATGGTGAAGAAGTTCCCGACGTCGCCTCATTGTTCGGCAAGGCCAGTTGGATGCCTCCTGACCCGTTTCGTGCACTTGGGTTTCACTTGGTTTCTCTTTTAGCAAGCTTGCAAGGTCGCAAAGAATTGTAATGTTACATGGACACAATCCACTCCCCGTGATACCACTGATTCTATTGAACGCTTTTTAGATTTAATCTGATACTCACCACTTTGTTGGCCAGCAAATATAGAACAAGGAATCTATTGTGGAAGCGAGCGACTACCTCGGTCCTCTATCACTGATACCAGCCAGTGTTGCCATCATTCTCGCGTTTGCCACTCGCAATACGGTTTTCTCTTTGGCAGTCGCCTGCCTTGCCGGGGTATTAGTGGCAGGTGAAGGGCTGTTAGGCTTCCCTGCTCTGCTAGTTGGAGCGCTGGGTAACGAGGGCTTTTCCTGGATTCTGCTACTAGAGTTTTTCATTGGCATGTTGATAGCCTTCTTCCAGCGCACTGGAGCCATTCTAAATTTTTCACTTTTTATCGAGCAACGAGAAATGACTCGGAAAAAAGTGCAGTTAATTGCCTGGCTCATGGGAATGTTCGTGTACTTTAGTGATTATTTCAGTCCACTGTTTGTTGGCTCTACCATGCGCGCACTGTCGGACCGATTTAAAATTTCTCGGGAGAAACTAGCCTATATTTGCGATTCTACATCGGCTCCGGTAAGCATTCTTGTACCAATTACTGGGTGGGCAGTTCTTGTCGCCGGTTTAATTATTGGCATGGGACCCATTGATACACCTGCTGAAGCGATGAGCGTCTTCATCATATCGATTCCATTTAATATCTATCCGATTCTAGCGGTAATCATGGTCGGGTTAATTGCCTCGAATATCCTTAAAGATTTTGGACCAATGAAAGTCGCAGAAGATCGTGCCATGAACGAAGGAAAATTGGTTCGAGACGGAGCTCAACCGTTAATGGGCGATGAGCTCACCAGCATTGAACCATTCCCGGGAATAAAAACTAGCTTGATATGGAATTTTATATTCCCAGTTTTGTTAGTTATCGTTTTTGCAATTGGATCGGTAATTATTACTGCCAGCGCAAAACCAATGGAAGCCTTTCTATTCGCCGCTGTTATGGCTGGAGTAGTAATGCGTATTCAGGGCGTACCACTTCATGAAATAACTAACACTGCCATGGCTGGAATAAAAGGCATAATGCCCGCGGTAGTCATACTAGCCTTCGCTTATGCATTGAATGATTTATCAGCCGCACTCAACACCGCCGAATATATTATTTCTGCGACAGAGTCTTGGTTAACTCCTCGGGTTCTGCCCATGCTCGCTTTTCTTATCACTGGATTTATCGCATTTTCCACTGGCACTTCTTGGGGCACCTACGCGATTATGATTCCTATATCTGTGCCGCTAGCTTTTAACTTTTCCGGCGATGAATTAAGCACCGTAGTCTATGCGACCATTGCAGCGGTTGCAGGGGGGGGCGTATTTGGCGATCACTGCTCGCCACTTTCTGATACTTCAATCCTAGCGTCTACCGGTGCCGCATCAGATCATATTGACCACGTGAAAACACAACTACCTTATGCAGCTATACTTGGCGGAATTAGTATAATGCTGTACCTATTAATTGGATGGAATATCTAATTTATTTTACGGGAAACACAATGAAAAAAATTCAAACCATACTCACTACTATATTTTTATCACTGCTCACAACAGCCATCGCGAGCACGGCCTATGCAAACCTCACTTTGAGTGTCTTCGACTGTGGGCTGCTGGCGTTTGATGACGTTAGTGCTTTTGGAATTACTAATAATGATACAGAAGTTAGAGAGTTATTCGTTCCCTGTTATTTAATTAGCCATGACGATCATCTTATGGTCTGGGATGCTGGCTTGCCTCTAAGTGATGTTGGAAGAACCGACAGCAATACTCGCTATAGGAAATCCTTTATCGATCAGTTAGCCGAAATGAATATCAGTACTAGTGAAATTGACTTCGTCGCTTTCTCTCACATGCATTATGACCATGTTGGAGCAGCCAATGCGTTTAGTGAAGCGACCTTGCTTATTCAAGGAACTGAGGCAGTAGCTGCTTTCGAGCATCCTGAAGATAACCCAGTATTTAGGCCAGAGCTCTATGCAGATTTACTGTCGTCAAATCGGACTACTTTGAATGGCGACTATGACGTCTTTGGCGATGGCTCAGTCCGAATAATATCTGCGCCAGGACATACACCCGGTCATCAAGCACTGTATCTAGAATTGGAAAATTTCGGACCACTAATCCTGTCCGGTGATCTCTACCACTTTGAGGTAAGTCGTGAACTTAGACGCACGCCAGTATTTAATACTGACGCCGAAGAAACTCTACGATCAATGGATAAAGTAGAGGCATTAATTAGATCGACTGACGCTACATTCTGGATCGAACACAGCAAGGAGCTCGCGGAATCTTTGAATCTAGCCCCGGCTGTTTACGACTAACTGGCTCACGTCGATAGTTATAAGCGAACAGATGAATGCTTCAGTCGAAGATACCGCCACGAGAGCCAAAAACGCTTGAGCCACCGTGGTTGATCACACCTAGTTGGTTAGATTGATTCTCCAGAGCATTGACATACTCTGCCAGAGTGGCGCAGTATTTTTTGCGGATATGACTTCCAATCCGAACTTCCTCCACACAAAGCACCATATCGGGACCATCTGCTGTGGAATTGTACATAGCCAACTCAGTGTCAGACATTCGATCAAACTGAGGGGTATCACTCTGCACTGCGCACGCAGCAAGTACGGTAACTAACAGTAAAAATGTGAGAATTCGATGTATTGTCGTCAACTTGTTTAACCTTCTTGATAGTTGGATATGGCAATAAGGATAGGCTCACTCGCTAACTTATAACCAGGTAACACTATCTTTAAAGTAATTAGTCAGAATATACGCCAAGATGCCTAATTAGTGAATATTGCGATAGCCGCTCCCTAACCGCTTGGTCCCAAAAAACCACTATCGCCGGGCTTTCTGAAATATCTCCGATATGCATCAGTAATTATAATGCTTTAGCTTTGTTAATTTACTCTTATTAAATTTCCATCAATTCATATTGAGTAAATTAAATTTTTGCAGGCGCCTGCCTTCTTGCTCAGCAATATAAACATTACCCTTAGAATCAACTCCAATACCATGAGGTAAAGTAAACTGCGCGCGGTAACGACCAGGGCCCTCACCAAAACTGGAGACACGTTCACCAGTTTCTCGATCTAAGACGTCAATCATTACGCTGTTCTGATTAATCACATAGAGATATCGCTGAGCCTGATCGGGGGAAAAAGCCAACACTACTGCTGTACCACGAGATCCGCTAACCCGGTTCTCGGTTGGTGATAAGGGCTCAAAACTAACAGCGATATTTCTGACGAAGTTTCCGAGCTTGTCGAAAACCTGAATACGGTCTGCCTCTCGATCACAAACATAAATAAAACCATCTGCTGACAGCCGCAAGCAATGGGGAAGTGGTGTAAGTTCAACTTCTGAGGCGGTGCGATTGAGTTGCCACTGCCGCAAAAATTCACCCTGACTATTAAGCACCGCGATACGCGCGTTACCACCTGGCAATTCTCCATCGGCAACATAAATATCACCATTAGCCGGATCTACATCGATGCTACCCGGTAAGAAGAATTGAGCTCGGTCTGAATTCAAAGGACTGCCTTGACGACTGCCATCGGAAGAGTCATAACCGCCACTCTCACCTATTTGCATCAATAACTCGCTGCCATCGTTTGTCCATTTTTGGATATAACCTGTTGCCGCGGCGACTATCCAAATATTACCATTGGACTCTACATGACAATCATGGAGTCGACCTCCAAGAATATCAGGATCACCCCACCCTCTTACCACCCGCCCTTCTGGATCAAGTTCAATAACAGGTGGGGCCAACTTCGACCCATCGAGATCATCAGCGACGACGTTTTGTCGGTTGAGGAGGTACACATGATCATGGCTATCAATACACATCCCGCCAATGCCACCAGTTAGCCATTTGTCACCAAAAGGCAGCTCAGGATAAAGCGGGTCTACTTCGAATTGGGGATACTGCTGAGCGCTCGCTCCCGGAACTGCCAGCGCAATAATCAATAAAGCCATTGGCAGGAAAAGTACTAAAATTACTTTGTTGGCTAAGACAAGATGTCTTATATAAGCTGTTATAGGCTGTGCTTCGGTACTAAGATGCCGCTGAGGTAGTTGTTTCATGACAATATGATTAATTAGATTAATTACTTAAGAATACAGGAATTGGAATGGCTAGCGTTACTTTTTCGGAGGGTGGCGCGATGTTAGTAAGAAAAAGGTAAAGGGGAAGTTCTCCACTAAATAGCTTTTTTAACGAAGGCATAGGCGGGTACATATCCACACAGAATACCCCAGCCCAGACAAAGTTTGGGTTATCATGTGCCTCGACTCACAGCCCGAAAATTTTAAATCGCAAGCAACTACTAATCTATGTCACTCGTTTCAAATTGTCAGAATCATCCCAACGCTCTCGCAATCAATAAGTGCACTGCATGTAAAGCAGCGCTTTGCGATATGTGTGCGAAGTTTGTGGATGATAAAGTGTTCTGTGAGGGTTGTGTAAAAACCCATGAAGCCAAAAAGTTTTTCAGCTCTCAGAATAAAAAAAATCAGCCGAGCAATAATATTTTTTTCGACAACCCCCGCCGAGAACAATATGAAAGTAGGAAAAGGCGAAGCTCAAATGGCAAATCGTGGATTTGGATAGTAATCGTAATTTGCTCCACCGCTGTCTATGCTCAACTTTATTTTTACACAAACCCCGCCGAGGCTCCTATTGATCCACAACAACTTGCTACCAATCAGCGCTTTGCTTCCATTGTTCAGTGCTTGAATGTGTTCCGCCAAATAGGGCAAGTTTTAACTGTAGGAGAAACACCTGACCCACAACTAAAATGCGAAGACTCCGGCGGACCATTAGTCATTACAACTAACGGTGATACACTTAGCATTTCTCACCCAAATCCATCAATCTATGGCGTTAGCCAAATCTCAGTTTCCAATGAAAATCCTTTCCCAATTCTGTTAGATTAATAGATAAAATAATTATTCGCACACTAGCTACAGCTACAGTATGGATAAAGATCAGTTTATTAGTTTGTAACTCAAATTACTGTCTCATAGAGCTCTTTAT
>TARA_B110000438_G_scaffold188283_1_pt1 | contig 14020 bp, 12 predicted proteins | sample TARA_B110000438 | Tara Oceans TARA_B110000438 (sample SAMEA4398413) | marine metagenome | biome: Polar Biome; feature: [MES] marine water layer (ENVO:01000295) within the mesopelagic zone...; material: water (ENVO:00002006), including particulate matter (ENVO:01000060) such... | reverse complement strand
CTTAATTATTGTATCTTTTGTTGAAGTATAATACTTTCAATTATTACATAAAAAAAAATTAATTTTCTAATGTATAAGCTAATTCGATCAATAGTCGTGTAGGTATACCTGTTGCTCCTTTAGTATACCAACCTTCAGCTGAAGCACTCATCATATTTGCAGCAATATCTAAATGGACCCATGGAGTTTCTTTAACAAAATGGTTTATAAAATGTGCTGCAGTTATTGAACCTGCTAATCTTCCTCCTGTATTTTTAATATCAGCTATGACTGAGCTATTTTGTTTTTTTGACACACTATCTAAAGGAAGTTCCCAAACAGAATCTCCTGTAAACATACCTGCTTTTTTAACAGAAGACATTAGTTTAACATCATTAGAGAAAGCTGAAATATTTCCTTTACCAAGTCCAATTCCTGCAGCGCCAGTCAAAGTAGCAACATCTATAATAGCTTTTGGATTAAATTTTCTTGCATAAGTAATAGCATCAGCTAGAGTTAATCTTCCTTCAGCATCAGTATTTTCAACTTCAATATAAGTACCGTCCATAGCTTTAACAACATCACTTGGTCTTTGTGCAGAACCACTAGGCATATTTTCAGTAGCTAAACAAAGTACCTCTATATTAGTTTTAATTTTCAATCTAGAGATAGCTTCAATAGCTGAAATTACAGCTGCAGAACCTCCCATATCACCCTTCATTGATAACATTGAGCCTGATGGCTTTAAAGAAAGTCCACCGCTATCAAATGTTATAGCTTTACCAATATACCAAGTTGCTCTATCATCATCTTTATTTGGTTTATATGATAAGCGAATTAATTTAGGTTCTTCAACTGACCCTTGAGCTACTCCTAAAAAAGCATTCATACCTAGCTTTTTACATTCATCATAATTTAATATTTTGCATTTTAAATTCTCATTAGATAGATTTATAGAAAATTTTGAAAGCTCTAAAGGTGACATTATATTAGCAGGTTCGTTTACTAAATTTCTTGCTTTTTTTTCAGCTTCAGAATTTATAATTGCCTTATTAATTGAAATCTCTAATTCAGAGGCTTTTTTTGAGGAAGTGACATCAAAATATAATTCTTTTTCTAAAGATATAGAAGATTTATATTTATTAAAAGAATAAGAACCTAACAAGAATCCTTCTAAAAAAGATTGTGATAAATCAAAATAATTACTTTCATCGTTGATCAATGAATCTAAAACAAAATTTACAGAATTGCAGTTAGTGTTTTGAATTTTTCTAGATAAATTTCCAGCGGCACTTCTAAGGGAATTATTATCTAAATTTTTAATTTTTCCTAGGCCTAATATGTATATTTTTGAATACTTAAATTTTTTATATATTCTATTGGGTGTATAAATTATTGAAATCTCACCCAATTTAAAACTTAGGTCTCCAAGCTCATTTATTTCAGAAAGTATAGAATTGGAGTCTTTATTAATATTTGAAAATAAATCTTGTTTATCCTCAAATAATCCAAAAACAATGCTATCTGATTTACTTGATTTATTAATATCTTGAAGAGAATTTATCTGTATTTTTTTCATTTTTTTTTTATTTTTTAATTTATTTTAATACTTAAGAGGCTCAATTACAAAATCTTATAAAAAAAACTTTTATTTCCAAATAAGTATAACTTTTTGAATTTGTTCAAAACTTTAACTAAAAATGTTCAAAAACAAGTACTTTGGTACCTTTCTTTTTCCTTGATAAAACATTAAGTTTTCTTTATATTCAAAAATTTTACTGGGGGGTAAATATTGAAAAGCTTAAATTCTGTAAAAGTTGTTAGTGACGGCTCTTACTTATTAGACGGAGGACCATTTTTTGGACCTGTACCAAAAGTACTATGGGAAAAACAATCTAAACCTGATAGAAAAAATAGAGTCAGATTAGGTTTAAATTCTTTACTTATTAGAAATGGTGAAGAAAATATTTTAGTAAATACAGGTATAGGATCAAAAGAACCAGAAATAAACAGAGAAATTTATGGACACGCATCATCTAGATTGATTAGAAATTTAAAATCTAATGGGGTCTCTGCAAAAGATATAAATAAAGTGGTGCTGACACAACTTCACTTTGATCACTCAGGTGGATCTACTTCTTTAGATAGAGAGGGAAAGTTAATTCCTACATTCCCTAAAGCTAAATATTTAGTACAAAAATCAGCTTGGGATGAAGCATTTAATCAAGATGAAAGATTGCGACCTGCATATGGTCATCCAGTTGATCATCTAAATATACTTGAAGATAGAAATATGGTTGAATTTTTAGATGGTAACACTGAGATAAGTCCTGGTGTAAATTGCGAAATGATAGATGGATATTCTCAAGGTCATCAAATAGTAAAAGTTAATGCAGGGTCTGAAAGAATAGTTTATCTATCAGAATTAATACCTGCACCTTCTCATTTACCTTTAGCATATATAACAGCTTATGATAGATACCCAGATCAAACTCTGGAAATTAAAAGAAGAATAATAGCTGAATGTGAACAAGAAGGTTGGTTAATGGTTTTTGCTCATGGATATAAAGAATATGCTGGTTATATTAAGAGAATGAACCAAAACTTAATTTTAGAACCAATAGCTATTTAGCAATAAAACCAATTAAGTCTTCATTTTCAATAGATTTTATTTTAACTTTACTAATTGAAGAATTAGGTAACTTAATTTCATTTGATGAAAGCCTAAAATATGAATAATTTTCAGTATAGCCTGAATTAGTTTTTGAATTTTCCCAAAGTACATTTTGTCCAGTATTAATTAGAGATAAGAGATGCTTCATTTTAAGTTTATTTGAAATTTCTCTTATCTCTTTTGCTCTTTTTGTAATTATAGAAGGCTGGACTTTATTATCTAAATAAAATGCTGTTGTTCCAGGTCTAACAGAATAAGGAAATACATGAACTTCTGTTATATTTGAATTTTTTAATAATTTCTTAGTATTAATATGATCAATTTCAGATTCATCAGGAAATCCAACTATTAAATCAGTTGTAATAGAAGAATTTTTAATAGTAGATTTAATTTTCTCAGTAATATCTGTAAATTGAGAAATTGTATATTTTCGTCTCATTGATTTTAATATTTTGTCTGATCCACTTTGTAAAGGTATATGAAAATGAGCGCATAATCTTTTTTTAAAATCTTTATGATTCCATAAACTTAATAAGTCTTTATTAAATTCATGAGGCTGTACAGAAGATAATCTTAATCTCAAAATTTGCGTATTTTCTAAAACTTCTTTTAAGAGTTTATATAAATTATAATTTTTTAAATCAAAACCATAAGTTCCTAATTGGGTACCTGTTAAAACAACTTCTTTACATCCTTTAGAATCTAAATAATTAATTTGATCGATTATTTCTTTAGGTTCTACAGAATTTTCAGGTCCTCTAACTTTTGGAACAATACAATAACTACATATTTGATTACAGCCTTTCTGAATAGCTATAGATGCTCTGGTTCTACCTAATAAAATTTTATCTATACCATAATTATCTACTGTATTATTTTTTATTGAGAATTTTTTGTTGATAATTTTAATAAAATCATTTTTTTCTTCATTTTTTATTATTGTATCTACAATTCCTAATGCTAAAACTTCATCCTTATTTCTTTGTGGATAACAACCTGTAGCTATTAGATGTATATTTGGATAATTTTTTTTAATACTTCGTAGCCTATTTCTAGCTTTTTTATCAGCTGATTTAGTTACTGTACAAGTATTAAGCACAAATATTTCTGATTTATTAATATCTTCAGAAATATTGAATCCACTAGATAAAAATTCTTTCGAAATTTTTTGTGAATCTGCTATATTTAATTTACATCCGTGAGTTTCTATGTAGACATTCATACGATAACAAATATCATTTATATTATAAATTATAAGTATATAATGCATAGTAGAATCTAATATTAATAAACTGGCTTATTATTTCATATTTAAGGAGCAAAAATGACCAATAAAGTAGTAGTAACTGGCCTAGGATTAATAACTCCATTAGGGCTTGATAGAAATACTTCATGGAAAGGTATAACTACAGGTAAAAGTGGTATTGATAAAATCTTATCATTTGACACAGAAAACTTTCAAACCAAAATTGCTGCAGAAATTCCAGATTTTAATTCTGAGGAAATATTAGGTAAAAAGTTTTCTAAAAGGTTAGATAGATTTGCACAATTTGCATGTGTAGCTGCTAAAGAAGCTATCAAAGATGCAGGGATATTTCTAGAATCTGTAGATTTAAATAGATTTGCAGTTCTTATAGGTAGTGGAATAGGTGGAATAAAAACTCTAAGTGAACAAACTGAAGTTTTAATGAAAAAAGGTCCTTCTAGAATAAGTCCTTTTTTAGTTCCGATGATGCTTAGTGATATGGCTTCCGGTCAAGTTTCTATGATGTTAGGGACAAAAGGACCTAATTTTTCTACAGTTTCTGCTTGCTCATCGGCTGCAGATTCTATTGGTCAAGCTATGCTTATGATAAGAAGAGGAGATGCGGATATAGTTATGGCAGGAGGCACAGAAGCTGCTATTTGTCCTATAGGAATTGCAGGATTTAATGCTTGCCATGCATTATCAACTAATAATGAAAATCCAACTAAAGCATCTAGACCTTTTGATGCTGAAAGAGATGGTTTTGTATTAGGAGAAGGTACTGGAATTCTTATATTAGAAAGTGAAGAGCATGCATTGAAAAGAGGAGCTTCTATTTTATGTGAATTATCAGGATACGGTGCTACTTCGGATGCACACCATGTAACTCAACCTCATCCTGAAGGAGAAGGTGCAGCAAGAGCTATGACTCTAGCTATGAATGATGCAAAAGTAGAGAAAGAAAAAATAGCATATATTAATGCTCACGGAACATCTACCCAATTAAATGACAAATTTGAGACTCTAGCTATTAAGAGAGCATTTGGAGATCATGCAAAAAAACTGAAAGTCTCTTCTACAAAATCAATGACTGGACATTTACTTGGTGCAGCAGGAGGAATTGAAGCTGCATTTACAGTAATGGCTATAAATGAAAAAGTAGTTCCACCAACTATAAATTTAGCAAATCCAGATCCTGATTGTGATTTAGACTATGTTCCAAATCATGCTCTAAAAGGTAATGTTCCTGCTGCTATATCAAATTCATTAGGTTTTGGTGGTCACAATTCTTCTTTACTATTTCAAGACTATCCAAACCAATAATGATAATAAAGCAAGATAATTATGAAATAAACTTCAAAAGATCTATTGAAAAAAATAAAATATTATCCAATGAAGAAATAATAAAAAATCTATTGTTAAATAGATCTATAAATAAAAATTCTGAAAAAAAATTTTTAGAGAATTTTGAAATAGATAATATAAATCCTTATGAATTTAAGGAAATGAAAAATGCTGTAGATTTAATTGTTAAATATATAATTTCAAAAAAAACGATTGGAATATATGGTGATTTTGATGCTGACGGCTTAACTGGTACTGCTATTTTAGTTGAAACTTTTCGTTCTTTGGGTACAAATGTAAAACCCTTTATACCTCATAGAGAAAATGAAGGACATGGAATATCTGAAAATGGTATAAAATCACTTATAAATTTAGGATGTGAATTAATTATAACTGTTGATACTGGTACTAACGCAGATGAAATTATAAATAAAATAAAAAGAGAAACCCAAATAGAATTTGTTATTACAGATCATCATATTCCAGAAAAAGAAAAATATAATTATCCAATTTTAAATCCTGTATTTGAAAAAGATGTAACTGATTATTCTGGATCAGGAGTAGCATGGATTCTATCAAAAGCCTTATTTGAATATTTTAATAAACCTATGAAAGACGGGCTAACATCTTTAGCGACGATAGGAACTATAGCTGACGTAGCTCCATTAATAAAAAATAATAGAATTATAGTAAGAAAAGGTTTAGAAGAAATTTCTAAAACAAAAAATTTCGGAATAAATGCTTTAAATAACTTAGTTGGAAAAAAGTTTTTTTACGAACCTCCTGAAAGTGAATATATTTCTTTTCAACTTGCTCCAAGAATCAATACTCCAGGTAGAATTGATGATGCATATCCTGCTTTAAACTTATTGACAGCTTCAAACTTAAAAACTGCGCACAATCTATCACAAAAAATTGAAAAAATGAATGAAAAAAGAAAATTTCTATCAAAAGAACTTTGGGATAAAATTCAAGATGAAATTATTTCTCAAAAAGAAATACCAATAATTTTTATAAACTGTTCAGGATATCCTTTAGGTCTATTAGGTCCATTAGCTGGAAGATTAGTAGAACAATCTTCAAAACCAGTCCTTTGTTTTGCTGAAAAAGAAGGAGTATTTAAATTTTCTTCTAGGGCTAATAAAAGTTATGATTTATTTAGTAATTTAAATAAGCTAAATCATTATTTTATAAATTTTGGTGGGCATGCTTCTGCTGCTGGTTTTTCAATTGCTGCAAAAGATTATGAAAGTTTTAAAAAAGATTTAATTTCATCTCATAATAGTAATTCGATTAAAATATCAAAAAAAAATTATGATGTGGATTTAGAAATTCATATAGATAATTTAAATTATAATTTATGGGATGATATAAAAAAACTATCACCATTTGGAGAACAAAACCCATCCCCAATATTCTTTTCTCAAAATGTAGCTTTAGAAAAATTTAGAAGAATTGGACAAGATAAAAATCATATGTCAGGTATTATTAAAAATAATAGTTCTAGCTTTAATTTCATTGCCTTCAATACTGGAGAAAAAAAATTATCTAATGGTAATGTAAATTGTTTATTTGGCTTAAGAACTGACTATTGGAATGGTAAAATACAAAAAAAAATACAGATTTTAGAAATTGAAAATTGTAACTAAATTTTGTTTAATTATTTTGTTTTCTTGTTTTTATAACAATAAATGACACAGATATAATCATACAAATTATAGAAATAAAATGAGCCTCTTGAAAACTCCAAAAATATGTTTTATCTAATCTTGTCCATTGAATTGCAAATCTTCCTAAACTATACCAGCCTAAATATATAAACCATAAGCTTCCTGCAGGTTTAAGTTTATTTCTAAATTTCACTAAAACTAACATTCCTAATACATCCCATAAAAGTTCATAGAGAGCAGATGGATGGACTGCAGTTCCAGGGTCTGTACCTGGAGGAAAATGACCATTACTATAGTTTTCAGATCTAATTATACATTGTTGTCCAGCAGAAGCAGGATTAGAGTACCACCATCCAAAAAATAGATCCGTTGCTCTTGAGCAATGCTCTCCATTTATAATATCTCCAATTCTGCCTATAGCTTGACCTGCAAGCATTGCTGGAGCTGCAAAATCCATTAGTTGTCCCATAGATTCGGTAGATAATTTTGAGAATTTACAATAGGCAAGTCCACCTAATAATCCTCCGATTATACCTCCCCAAACTCCTATTCCGCCTTTCCATATATAAATAAAATACAACGGATTATCTAAGTAATAATCTAAATTATCAATAATATGTACTAACCTAGCTCCAATGATGCCTCCAATTATTCCCCAAGAAGCTACATTGAAAATTAGATCATCATCTATTCCAACTTTTCTTGATTGCTTGATTACAATATAAATTGCAGCTATTACGCCTACAAGGGAAAAGAATCCATGCCAAGATAATGCAAGATATTCGAATTGAAATATCATAGGATCAAAAGGGATTTTTATCATAATATATTAAGAGTTGTTTTTGAATTACTATAATATTATTTAATATAATTAAAAAAAATTCAATCCTAAAATAAAACATTTTTAAAAATTATGAGCTTAGATGATCATTTAGAAAAATTTTATAACTATATTTCATCTGAAAAGGGATATAGTGAAAATACTCTTGCCTCTTATTCAAATGATTTAAAATTATTTGCAAATTATTTAGAAGATAATAATAAATTTTTTTGGTCCAATGTTAAACAAGATGATATTTATGATTATTTTAAAAAAATTAATAATAAATTTAAAAAATCTACTACTAAGAGAAAACATGCTTCAATAAAATCCTTTTTTGTATTTCTATATAAAGAAAAATTAAATACAAAAAATATTTTTAAAGAAATAAAATCTCCAAAAACTTCTTCTCCAATTCCTAAGCCATTAATGGTAGAAGAAATTACTAAAATTATAAGTTTTTCAGTTAAATCAAAAATAGAATTCAGAGATACATGTATATTCATGCTTATGTATGCAGCAGGATTGAGAGTAAGTGAAGTAATCGGTATCAAACTTGGTGAAATAGATTTAGAAAATCAAACTGTTAAAGTTACAGGAAAAGGGAAAAAACAAAGAATACTTCCTATTTATAAAAATGCTGCAAAACAAGTGAGTATTTATATAAGTGAAATTAGACCACATTTCTTGAGAAATGATAAATATAATTCTCTATTATTTTCTAACAAAAATTCAATGCCATTAACAAGGCAATATCTATGGAAATCTTTAAAGAAAAAGTCTACTGAAGTTGGAATAACAAAAAATGTATCTCCTCATATTATTAGGCATAGTTTTGCAACGCATCTACTTGAGGGTGGTGCGAGTATAAGGCATATTCAAGAATTTTTAGGTCATAATTCAATAGAATCTACACAAATATATACTAAGATTCCAAACCAAAAACTTATAAAAGATTATAATCTTGCACATCCAAGAGGAAATAAATAGAATAATAGAAAGGAGAATTTTATGCCTGTTGTTACAATTGAGGGATATCTAGGATCTGGATATCAAGTTATAGGAAGAAAAGTTGCAGAAAAACTTAATATTGACTTTGTAGATAGAGTGATTTTATCTGAGATAGCTAAGGAAATGGATACTAATTTGGCTGAAATAATTAATTTAGAAAAAAAACCTGAAGAAAAAAGTTTAGCAAAAAGATTGGCTGATAGATTACTTTCTGCATTAGAAAAATCTGCTTTAGCAGGAGGAGGAGCTGATCCTTTTTTTGGACAAGGAGTAGAACATTTACTTTCTCAACCATTTAAAGTCTATCCTGAAAGTGAAGAATTAACTGAAAACTTAAATTTTACTATTGCTATAAAAAAAGTTATCAAAGAAATAGCTAATCAAGGTAGTGTTGTAATATTAGGAAGAGGAGCTTCTGGAGTATTAAGGAATGATAAAAATGCATTAAAGATTGGTATATATTGTGAAGAAGAAATAAGAGTGAAAAAGTATGCAGAAAGATACAGTATTTCATATGATGAATCAAGAAAAAAAATAGTAGAATATGATCAAGGTAAAAAAAATTATTACTTGAATGTTTTTAAAAAACAACCTTTGGATCCTTCAATTTTTAATATGATTTTTAACTCTGAATTATTATCTGAAGAAGAAATTATTGAAGATATATGCAAAAACACTGAAAAGTATATAAATAATAAATAAAAGGAAAAATGGCTAAAAAATTAAAGAAAAGTAAAAAAACTACTAAACCCAATGTTTTTAAACAAAATACATTAGCAAGTAGCATTTCAGATACTTCTGCTTCAAATTCTAATTCTTCAAAAGAACCTACTAGAGTAACAAATATACAAAAAAGTAATATTGATAATTTTGTATCTGATAATTTAGTTCCTTTTGAATTGAAAAAAATTGGCATCATAACTGCTGCTATTTTTATAATACTTATAATTCTAACCTTCTTCCTTGGCTAATTTACAATCATATAAAAATAGACTTTTAGAGGTACCTAAAAAACCTGGGGTTTATCTTCATTCTGACAAAAATAAAGAGATTATTTATGTTGGAAAAGCTAATTCTTTACAAGATAGACTAAAATTTTATTTCTCAAAGCAAAATGATATTACTCTTAAAATTAGGGAATTGATTTCAAAGATATATGACTTTGATTACATAGTTACAGATACTGAACAAGAAGCTTTACTGTTAGAAAATCAATTAATAAAAAAGTATCAACCAAAATATAATGCAAGATTAAAAGATGATAAGTCTTACCCATATATAAAAATAACAAAATCTGAAGATTTTCCACAAATAATAATATCTAGAAATCCCAAACCTAAGGATAAAAATAAATATTTTGGTCCATATTCTTCTATTTCAAGTGTCAGGCATACATTAGATTTATTATCAAAGATATTTCCGTATAGAACCTGTACAAAAGAAATAACTGGAAAAGATAAAAAAGCATGTTTAGAATTTGATATAGGAAGATGCTCAGCACCATGTACTGGTCAAAGTAAAAAAAAGGAATATAACCAAACAATATTAAGTGTTGAATCATTTTTATCTGGTAAAACATCTCCAATTATTAAAGAAATTAAAAAAGAAATGGTTGAAGCTTCAAATAATCAAAACTATGAAAGAGCTGCAATATTTAGAGATAGAGTTAAATCTATAGAAAAGATTTTAGAAAAACAAAAAGTTTCAGGACTAAAAAATGAAACCTTTGATTTAATATCTTGTGTAAAAATCAAAAATGAATCTATGATAGTTGTATTTAATATTAAAAATGGAAATATGATTGCTCATGAAAAATATAGAATTGAAAGAACCGAAGATATAAGTCTAGAAGAAATAATTAGATTATTTTTGTATGACTATTATTCAAAATCTATATTTATTCCAAAATCTATTTTAGTCTCAAATTATCCATTAGAGAAAAATATAATTCAAGAATTTTTAGAAAAAAAATCTCAAAAGAAAATTAATATTAGAATTCCTCAAAAAGGAACAAAGAAAAAAATGTTGAATATGGGAATTTCTAATGCTAAAGAATCATTGAGACAATGGCAAATAAAATGGATAAATGACACAAAAAAAACTAAAGTTGCTTTATCTGAATTACAAAATGAACTTGGGTTAATAAAACAACCAAAGCGAATAGAATGCTTTGATATATCACATATTCAAGGTTCCAATGTAGTGGCATCTATGTCTGTATTTGAAAATGGACTTCCAAAAAAATCTGATTATAGAAGATTTAAAATTTCTCAAGATAAAAATGATGATTTTGCTTCTATGAAGGAAGTAGTTTACAGAAGATATAGTAAATTATTAGAAAAAAAAGAAGATATTTCTAATAAACTTGATTCCTTTTATAAGGTACCTGATTTAATTATTATAGACGGAGGTAAGGGACAATTAAGTTCTGCTCTACAAATCCTTTTAGAACTTGGGCTTTCTAACATACCTATAGCAGGTATTGCTAAAAGAGAAGAAGAAATTTTTATGCCGTATACAGATGACTCAATAATCCTTGATAAATCTTCTCAAGGATTATACTTATTACAAAGAGTAAGAGATGAAGCTCATAGATTTGCTGTAACTTATCATAGAAATCTAAGACAAAAATCATCTATTAAGTCACAACTTGACTCAATAAACGGTATAGGAAAAATAAAAAAAACAAAACTAATCAAGAAATTTGGTTCTGTTGAAAATATTAAAAAGGCTTCTATTTTAGAGATTAGTTCAATAAATAATATAAATAAGAATCTGGCAATAAAAATAAAAGAAAGCTTAAACTCTAAACAGATCTAGTCTTGATTCAAGAAGTTTAATCGCTGCTAAAAGAGATTCTCTAGATTCTTCAACTTCAATTTTAATACCACTCATTTGTAATTTTATATCTTTTGAGTCAATAAATTTTTCTTCAATAGAACTACTAATATTACTTTTATGTAATCTTATATCTAAAATTATATTTTTTAATTTTCTAAGTAATTTGTTATCTGAATGATCATTTAATAATCTAGAAATTTCATTTAAAGTGGGCGATAAACCTAAGTCTCTTGATAATCGATTCAACAATTTAAAATTTTTAGACGTATTACTTAAAATTTCAAACTTATCTTTATTATTTTCAGAAGAAGAAACGAGTCTACCTAATGAAGTTACAGATAATGGATTTCCATCTGATATAAGGCCCCAGAGACGCGCTGAGGACAACCGTAGGTTAAACGCACCACCTGTAGGATTAAAGCCTTGCAAATGAGCAAACTGAAATTTATTTATAGAAGAAAAATTGGAAAATACTATTGGTTTTATAAAATCAATACTCTGCGTCAAAGAATAATCCGGTATTTTTATATTATCAATAATCATGAGAACCTTTCTTTAATGAAGGAATAATTGAGGCATTATAGAGGAATAATACAACAAACAACAAAAAACATTACCTTTATAAATTAAACAGTTTATAGAAAAAATAAAGTAGAAAAATAACTTGAACTAATATAATTAATGATTTTTTTCTATAAAAATTGATTTTTTAAACTAAAATAATTATTTTTTAATTTTGTTTATTAAATTAGCTTGATTGATAAATGTAATACTTTTTCAAGTTTTATATATACTTTTATAATAGAAAACTTAAGTGTTTCAAATAGCACTAACTAATATTCCTATATTTATTTGAAAAAAATAAAAGAAATAAATAAAAAAAATATTATCTATTTAATATCATATTTTATTTTTAGATTTATGTATAAAAAAATATTATTAATAATAATATTTCATAAAAAGCATTTTAGAGGAAAAATAACACATTATTTAAAAAAACTTCCAAATAATACTTAGAATAAAGAATTTTTTGGGTAACAATACTATAATTATCAATCATCATGACTTCTAAAACTACTAACGAAAATAATAAATCTAAAAACTTAAGAATCTGGTCTGCGTTTTTATATTATGACTATAGAGTTCTTTGGCTTTCTGGCGTTACAGCTATGATAACAATGAATCTTAGAATGATTATTACAGGAGTATGGCTTTATGAAAGAACTGGACTCGGGTCTACCTTAGCTTATCTAGGTTTAGTTGAATTAGCAGTTAGAATACCTTCTAATTTATATGGTGGAGTATTTGCAGATCGACTAGATAGAAAAAAACTAATAGCTATAACTCAATTTAGTAGTTTTATTTTTATAGGATTAATGACTATTTTAGAAACTTCTTCAGCACTTACTATATGGCATGTTTATGTAGTTACCGCAGTTCTATCTGCTACCAGTGTATTTGGTAATCCTTCTAGATCAGCTTTAACTGCTAGAGTAGTTCCTAGAAATGTCTTAGCCCATGCAGTTGCAATGAATACTATAACTTGGCAAATAGGAACAATTATTACCCCTTTTGTATTTTTTGTCACTTCATTTGCATGGAGAGAAAGTGCTGCAGAGTCATTGGTTTTGTCATTTTGGATAAATACTGCTTTTGCTTTAGTTAGTGTAATTGCTCCACTTTTCATAAGAGAAAGCGGAAAAGCTCTTAATGTTAAAAGTACTGAAAATGTCCATAGAAATATTATAGAAGGCTTTAAATATGTTTTAGCCCATCCTATACTTCCTGGTTTATATATTTTAGATATTGGAGTTACTGTAGTTTCATACTACAGAGAATTATTCCCTATTTTTGCAAAACAGCTTTACTCAAGAGGAAGAGATGCTGTTGCAATATTAACAGCATTTAATGCTTTAGGAGCTATAGTTGGTAGCTTGTTAGTAATGTATACACACAAGATCAAAAGAAAAGGAGTGATAGTTTTATATGCTACTTTAGCATATGGATTTTTATTAATATTATTTGGGTGGTCTACATCAATTTGGATTGGAATATTTGCATTAATAACACTTGGAGCTGCAGATGCAGTAGGAATGACTATGAGACAAACAATTGTTCAATTAACTACTCCTGATAATATGAGAGGAAGAGCAACCGCAGCTCACTCTCTTGCTGCTATGAGTGCAAACGGTATAGGAAAATGGGAAGTTGGTATTATGTCTGATACTATTGGTGCCGGTGATACTATGATTTTAGGTGGAGTTGTATCTATTTTTGTTGTTTTGCTCATATGGTATGGATTATCAGGAGTTAGAAAATACCAATATATTGAAGAAGATTAGCTTTTAGAGTTTTCTTCTTCTGCTACTAAAGCTCCTTTTTCTACATTAACTGTAGAAAGATATATAGTTCCAATTACAATAAGAGCCCAAATA
>TARA_B110000438_G_scaffold95362_1_pt1 | contig 14029 bp, 12 predicted proteins | sample TARA_B110000438 | Tara Oceans TARA_B110000438 (sample SAMEA4398413) | marine metagenome | biome: Polar Biome; feature: [MES] marine water layer (ENVO:01000295) within the mesopelagic zone...; material: water (ENVO:00002006), including particulate matter (ENVO:01000060) such as...... | reverse complement strand
TGCAGAAGGAAAGAGCGTTCGCAGGAGGAGACCTGCATTACCAAACTACTTAATTCTAAAGTACAAACATTAACTTTCCATTAATTAAGGATTAATCTCTGATTAATCAAGAGTTAAAAACTCTAGGATAGACAATACTTTTCTAGTGTATCTTATTGTTATTGTAGGCCTGCTCAAAAAAAACAAAGAAACCGGATAGAGTGTAGGAATACTTCTGTTTTCAATTATAAAAATATTTTACAGAAAGAACTGAGTCAAAAATTAATTCAACAAAGTCAAACTTGTACCTAGTAGTAATTAATTTTATTAAAAAGACGACCAATGAGAGGTAAAAGTTTTCTTAAAATACCCTCATTTTATTACATGGTTGTGCCTGGCATATAAATAATTGCTTGAGGAGTATCATGGCTATGAATCTGCCTCCAAGACCAAGCATTTTTGAGGTGTGTTTTGCTTCTTCTGGGGTTTAATAAACCTGATCTATAATATCTTGACTAATACCCCCCCGACCCCTCATTTTGTTGCTTGGCTTCTGAACCCTCAGACTGATGACCTCCAGACCCCTCTCGTCGACCAGGATGCAAGCCCTGACTTATCTGCAATAACGCTTCTCTTAGTTCTGTATAAAACTTTGACTTCTGCGTAAAACCCTCCAACCTTCCTAATTCTTTTTTATTTACACTATCCCAGATGATAAAGGTGGGTGTCCCAAGTATTTGGCCTATTCGCTCTTCTTCCATAGCTTTCATAAACCATTTTGGGAACTTATCCCCTTCTATCGACACTATTTTCGCTGGGTTTTTTTTACCCATTTCACTCTGAATATATTCTTGCAAAACCTCCTTCTTCCATTTTTTAGAATTCTTGGAGTTTTCACCACTGACAACCAACAACTCATTAGCTAGAACTTGACTGGGAAGTAAAACAAAAAAAACAATGATGCAAATTATTTTATTCATAGACGTGTATCCTTAGAAATATAAAAGTAAAACTAATATTTTTTTAAAAACTTGAAAACGATTCTTTAACTTAAATAGGTAACTCCCAGTAAAGTTTCAATCCGAATTGGAAACCAAAATGTCCGAACTTAGTAACTCTACTAATACAGTCCACAAAGATAGTTCTACTAAAAAATAAATATTAACTTTATTTTTTTATAAGTTGATTATATCTTCGAGATTGCCTCACTAGTGCACTACATATGATTATTTAATAAATATACCTCACAAAACAAATTAGCTAATTAACATTAACTTTGAGTGAATCGTTAATTAAATATATTTAATTAAAAAAATAACAATGTTACTAATTATCTTATATAACGATATATAATAAAAAAAAATCTGTTATTCTTTAAGAATTAATTTTAAAGAAATGTAGTGAATGGAAATTTTTATGGTAAGAATAGTATAATAAAAATTGTTATATCAACTAAAATAAAAACAAAAATATGGACACAGAGACCTACATAATTTATGGAATGACTTTCGGTTTCTTATCCCTTTGGCTACTTTTTAGTTTGGCTAGAAAGCTAGGTAATTCTTCAAGATTTCCTAAGAAGAAAGAAGAAGGGCAAAAAGTCAATAAATAGATTATATTATTTTGATAAGCTTTGGCTTTAAGAGCATTAAACTATTTTGATGCCCTCTCCAAACAAGCATATCAATTTAATTCATTAAACTAACTTTAAAAAGTATTTAGAGTTATTCTAAAAATAATCACAGTAGAACTTTTCATTTGCTAAAGTTTGATAAGTAGCATAATTCCTCATGGGATACCATTGGAAGAAATCCTCCTTTTAAAATCTTTAGATTCAGGCATTTTTGGTGGACACCCAACCTACTTATTTTATTACTCGTCCCCTCAATTTTTTTTCTATCGTGGTATGCTTACAATCGTAAAGCCCATTTAATCAGTCAATAACGTCTTAAATTATTTTCATCTAACTATCAACTAATTTGCTCTTTTTGCCTCTCTAAAGCACGTAGTCTCCGGGCTTCTTTTTTATTTATTTTAGTTTTTTCTTTTTTTTGTATAGTCTGTTCTCCTTCCCAACCAACTTTATCTAAAAAATGATCATATCCACCATGAAAATATTCTGCTCGACCTTGATGAAAAATAATTAGATTTTTAACTAAACTTTTTAAAATAAGTTCAGAGTGAGTAACTATAACTAGTGCGCCAGCGTAATCATTCAGTTCTTCAATTAATGATTCAATCGATTCAACATCTAAGTGATGGGTAGGCTCGTCTAAAAGTAAGATATTGGTAGGGTTAGAAATTATTTTCCCTAACAAAACTCGACTTCTTTCACCTCCAGACAACACACTTACTTTCTTTTTACTTAAGTCCCCATCAAACATCATTGCACCGCAGATGCTATGGGCAGCTTGCAGAGAAAGACTAGGATTTTCTCGTAATATCTCATCTATCACGCGATTCTGCGCATCGAGTCGATCGATATTAGTCTGGCCGAAATGTCCTATACGAGTAGAAGGATGTTTAGCAATAGATCCTGAACTATAAACTAATTCACCTGCTAAGCAATTTATCAGTGTTGACTTACCTTTCCCGTTGGCTCCAATTATTCCTATACGATCTTGACTCCCAATAGAAAATGACAAACTAGAAAAAATATTATTTTCAGGTTTACTGTCATAGGAGAACGAAAGATCTTTCATTGTCATTAATGTTTTTCCCGGACATGAAAGATAATTAAACCGAAATCCTAAATTCTTTTCAGTATCGAGTTTTTCCATGGTCCCCATTTTTTCCATCATTTTTAATCTTGACTGAGCCATAGAAGCTTTGGAAGCCTTCGCTCTAAAACGATCCACAAGAGACTGCATTTCTTTTCGTTTTGTCTCCATGTTTTTTCGGGTTAACTCATAAGCCTCTTCCTCCTGAATAATTTGCTCATAAAATTTTATGGTGTCACCCTTAACTTTTTTGGCTTTTTTCCGGTGGATGCCAAGCGTATGAGTAGTAACTTTATCCATAAAATCACGATCGTGAGTAATCAGCATCATTTCTCCAGGCCAATTATTGAGATACTCCTTCAACCAACGGAGGGAAAGTATATCTAAATAATTAGTGGGTTCATCAAGAAGAAGCATATTGGGGCTTGCTAATAAAGCTTTGCAAAGGTTAATTCTTACCTGATAGCCACCACTGAAAGTCACAGGATCTTTATGAAAATCTTGCTCAGAAAAACCTAGCCCGGAAAGAATGATCTCTGCTTTATAATGTTCCCATTGCTTATCAGAACTTAATGCCTGAATACACTCCTTGAGCACGGTAGGCTGAGTGAAGGATATAATTTGTTCTAGGGCGCCGACCCGATACCCCTTGGGAATTATTAAGGCCCCAGAATCTAGGCTCTCCTGTCCAAGAATCATCTTAAATAGAGTTGACTTTCCTGTTCCATTTTTACCCACTAATCCGACTCGTTCTCCCTCATTCATAAGGAAAGAAACTCCTCCAAATAGGACCTGGGGTCCAAAAGATTTTTCAATATTATTGGCTATAATCATTATTAGGTTTGAAAAATAAAAAAAGGACTTATAACAATAGCTATAAGCCCATATCGTTAAAAAAATAGTTTCTATTAAAAGGAGTTGGTCTCCTTGATTTTGCAGTTAGCCTGACAGTTGTATCACAATAGTATTCTCAGGACTAGTTTCTCTTAATCAAGCCTATCCATAAGACCTGTTTATTCTAAGCGCAAGCAACGCAAGTTACGCATTCCGGTATCAAAAGCATCCGCGCTTTTGGAATTTGGCTCGAGCACCGAATACAAACTCCAAACTCTGGATTTCCGATTTTATTCAGTGCAGTTTCTAATCCAGCTAGTTTTCTTTGTGCAGAGCTCAAAGATGCCTCACTAACCCCCTTACTTCCAATTGCCTCCATACGAGTAAGACGCCCTATTGAGTTATCCGGAGCAATCGGTTTAACAGACTTTAACAAGCTTTCTATTTGTTGCTTTTGGGATTCTATTTCCCCTAAAATCACTTCTCTAAATTCTTCTCGTTCAATAGAATTCATTTTTAAAAGCACACTCACTTAAACCTTCGGATTTCTTAAATGATAATGCATTTAAGTCCGCTTTAGTCTTTGCTACCTTTGAGGAACTGAATCGTATCAGCCACACTTCGTTTCCCTAAAATAAGATCTTTCTGCTTTAAAAACTGTTCACGGAGTTGATCTAATAGTCTTGGAAAATTTTTATAAAGACGTTTTGGTTCACGTCTTATTCCACAACTCTCAAGATATGCAGTTAACAAGGGCATGACAATTGTAGTATCACTATAGCAAACAACTGATTGATTTACAGTATCAGGATCTATCTTAGCCCAGCTCACAGCTTCATTTGGAGTCGCTCCTGAAAGTCCTCCTGTATCTGGTCGCGCATCGGTAACTTGCACAAAATAATCATGCCCTTTAATATCAAACCCAAGTACTTCCTGTAGAGCAGGCTCCGGCTGTAAAATAAAGTTTTTTGGTGACCCTCCTCCCCAAACAACAACACCACTTTTACCAACTTGCTTTGCCTCAAGAACCAATGCAGCTGTTTCATTTACATCGATAGATGGGTCTATCTGGATATCTTTCCCGACTAGGTTGAGTGCCGCAATATCTAATCCCAGAGTACTATCTCCCGGCGACGAAGTATAAATAGGAACTTCATATCGGTATGCTTCTGCAATAAAGCTTTTACCGACTGTACCTCGCTCTTGTTCAATCTCATCTGCAAATTTTCCTAGCAAGTAATGAAGTTCTCGAGTTCCCATCCGCTTTTGAAACTCTGGCCTCGAAAACGTTCGCATCAACCAATTGTCAGTTGCAGCCAATACTTCGTAATCCATAAAAATATCATAAATACGGATAATGTCTTTTTCGAACAATTCATTATCGTTAACGAAAGGTGTCCCCTGAGTCAGAGGAAGGTCCAGGGAATGATGTAGGTCATGATACAAATTTGCTCCAGTCGTAACAATATAGTCAATCATGCCAGACCTTATCATCGGGACAATACAGGATGTTCCCAAACCTGCTGGAGTTAATGCCCCAGAAAGACTAAAACCAACATAAACATTCTGAGGTGACATTTTCTCGGAAATCAGATGGCACAGTTCCTGGATACGAGCAGCGTTGAATCCATTAAAATGGTTATCAATCAAGTCTTTTACACCTAACCCCTCTTTTATGGGAGTCGGGGAAATCCGCTTTCCTTTTAAATATTGATCTTTATCATCTTTCATAAAACACCTTATCTTTGTATCAGTATAACTTCGACATCAAGTATAATTACCCCATATGACTTGGAGGACAAAGTCTCTATTTATACTGTAGTCACATTGTAATAATAATTTTTAAGTATATTTTTGTATTTTCTTATTTTACTCCCACCATAAAATTTAGCACGATGATTTTCCCTATATAAACTGCGGCTAGAGTCAAGACTAGCGTGCCCAATATATTCAATCCAAATAGTATGTTTTCGTTTTGTTCAAGTAAACGAAAAGACTCATAACTGAAAGTAGACATCGTGGTAAATGATCCCAGAAGACCAATGGTCCAAAAAACTCGAACCTCCTGACTAAAAAACCCTGCATACTCAGAAAGGTACATGATAAAACTCAAAACTAAGCTCCCTATAAAATTAACACTAAGTGTTCCTAAGGGAAAAGTTAGGGCACCACTTTGAACCCATCCACTAACCCAATACCTCAAAATACCACCTACAAAACTACCAACACCAATTATCAGCCACAGGGGCATTTTGCCTCCTTATAGAGAAAAACCCTCGTAATGCTTAAGGATACAAGTTATTAGAAATACTTTTTTCACAAAGGTTTTCATAGAACCCATATCACCAAAATTTATTAGACTCTTTTATTCTATTTCATACCAAACCAAAATTTTAGCCTCAAAAACTGCTTAAAAAATGCTTAGATTAATTCTTAATTAGTTTTTTCCTTTCCATTCAAGTGCCCATATCTTAGCATTTTTAATGACTGATCTAATTGAACATGACTGCCCAGAAGAATAAAAATATCCCCAGACTGGACAATTAATTTTTGATCAGGGTTGGGATAAGGCTTATTTTTTTTTACCAAGGCAATGACAACTGCCCCTGTTCTAGTCGGAATATTTATATCCCCTATTGTTTTTTCAAGAGCCCAGCTATCTTCTGACACAAAGTATGACTCTGAAAGGGAAGCCGTCAAATAGGCGGAAAACTTCTTAAAACTTTTTGTATTTAAGGCTATCCCACGAAACATGCTGTAGCCTTCCAACCTGATCAGTTCAACCTGTTGTTCAATAATATTATTAGGAACGTGATAGTCTCGCAACACTCTAGAAAAAATTTCTACAGACGTTTCAAATTCTTCAGGAATCACCTGATCCGCTCCAGCATTTTTAAGTTCTTCAACTTGATCTGTTCGTCGAGTTCGAACCATAATATTGACTTGAGGATTAATCTTGCGTGAAAGGCGAACTGTTTTTTCCGTAACTGTGTAGTCTGAAATTTTCAAAACTATCATGCGAGCCTCCCTTAAACCGGCGCGAATCAATGTTTGTTCTTGAGCACAATCACCATAAAGAATCGTGATTCCTTCGGTCAAGGCTCTCCTTATTCTCTCACCGTCCAAATCCAGAACAACAAAAGAAATTTTTGCTTCAAGAAGAACCTGGGCAAGCGTCCTGCCACCAACGCCGTATCCAACAATAACCACATGATCTTTAAGCTTAGTAGTCTTACTTTCGTTTGAAGGAATTTCTTTAGACTTCCACTTAGAAAACAACTTGATTGAAAGTCCTGTTGAAACCTGAATCAAAAGCGGGGCCAAAAGCATGGAAAGAATAGAAACTATAAGTAACAGCTGATACTGATGAGAATCTAATAACCCCTGGTTTAATGCCATAGCAGAAAGGATTAAAGAAAATTCTCCAACTTGAGCCAACCGCATTCCAACTACAAAGGAAATCCTTAAAGGGACTCGAACAAGAAAACAAGCTAAAGTAGCAAAAAATCCTTTAACTAAAACAACAAGCACAGTAAGTCCAAGGCAAGTAAAAAAGGAACTTGTAAATATATCTATTTGCAAAAGCATGCCAACAGATATAAAGAAAATACTGCTGAAATAGTCTCTCAGTGGCAAAATATCGAGAATAATCTGATGGTTATATTCAGATTCAGAAATAATCATTCCGGCAATCAAGGCTCCCATGGCCAAAGTCAAACCCATTTGCTGAGAGATCCAACCAGTGAAAAGAATTATAAATACCACTGATAAAGTGAGATGTTCCTTATTGCCTACACGAGCTACCCCTGCCAAAATTTTCGGGACAACCCATCGAAAGAGAAAATAAATTGTTACCACGGCAAGAAGTGACTTGGCTACCTCCAAGATAAAGTCAAGATTAGAATGCACTTCTGACTGACCCAGAAGAGGTAAAAGAATCATAATTGGAACGACACATAAATCCTGAAACAAAAGAATCCCAACACAAAGCTTTCCTGATAGTGTGTCTATTTCTGCATTATCGGTAATCATTTTTAGAACAATTGCGGTACTACTCAAAGCAACGATCAGACCTAGAACAATACTTTGGTTTTGTTGGAAGTCCATTTCAGAAAAAACAAACCACACGGCAAGTGTAGTCATTCCTAGCTGAAGTCCTCCAGCCCCTAGAATTGATGCTAAATTTTTGAGGATGCGCCCTAAAGAAAACTCCAAACCAATCACAAATAAAAGCAAAACCACCCCTATTTCTGCTAGCTCTTTTACTGCTGAAACATCTGATATCAGCTTCAATCCATGAGGTCCGATTAACACTCCAGCTACCAGATAACCCATAACTGAGGGGAATTTAATACGGTGGAAAATAATATTTATGGGAAGGGAAACTAACAACAAAAGGATAAGATCTTTAATTAAATGATGCGCCATAAATTTTATAAGGAGTCAGTTGTTAAATTCGCCTTAGGGGAAAATAGAATAGACTCTAAATTTAAAAGATTTTTAATTACTAAAAAGATAGCCTTGAGAAGAAAGAGTCTTTTAAAGAGATTTTAAAAACTAGTTAAAAAAAAACAATACCTCTCAAATTTTAAAAAACTTAATCACAATAAAATGAAAAGTTTTCTTATTCAAAGTAAGCGGCACCGCAGTCATCAAACTCTTTAATTTCTACCCTTTTTAAACGAGCATTATCATTATTTATAGAATTGACCAGCTCCTCAAATAACCATCGAGAAATATTTTCAGCAGAAGGATTTTTTGAGTCAAACGGTGGAACTTCGTTAATATTTTTATAATCAAGACGACTTAAAATATCCACAACATTTTTTTTAAGAACTATAAAGTCAACTCCCAGTCCAATCTCATCTAGTTCCTTAGTTTCCACAGTTACGATTGCAGTCCAGTTATGACCATGCAGGTTTTCATATTTCCCATCGTAATAGCGAAGTTGATGTGCAGCTGAAAACCCTGTCTTTACTGTCACCTCATACATTACAAAATTTCCTTTCAAGTAAAATTAACTAAGTACAGCCTCAATACTTTCGAGCGCTGCATCCATCATGACCTTAATTTCTTCATTTGTAATAATTAAAGGTGGTATAAAATAAATGACATCCCCCAAAGGCCTCATTAAAACACCTCTTTTCAGTCCTTCAAGATAAATCTTATGTCCCACTCGGTCTTTCAAATGGAAAGTATCCTTGCTCAATTTATCGCGCACTAACTCAATAGCAGCTATCATTCCTTTTTGCCTGAACTCACCACACCATTTATATTCATTGAATAAGCTTCCTGTTTCGCCAATAAATTTAATTTTAGGCTTCAAGTTTTCTAAAAAATTATTTTTTGTCAGTAGAGACAATGTTTCGTTTGCACAAGCACAAGCTAAAGGGTTTGCCGAGTAACTATGACTGTGTACAAACAGTTTCATAGATGCGTGTTCACCGTAAAATGTCTGATAAATCAGGTCACTTGTCAATGTTGCTGCAAGGGGTAAATAACCTGAAGTAATACCTTTAGATAAACATAAAAATGTAGGCTTTAGTCCGTGGCTATCACAAACAAAAAGACTACCGGTACGACCAAACCCAACTGCGACCTCGTCATAAATCGTATGAGTTTGAGAATCTTCACAGGCTTCCTGCAGCTTTTTAAGGTAAACCGGGGAATAGATTTTCATGCCAGCTGCACCCTGAACAAGTGGTTCAACAATCACACCTGCAACAGTCCCTCTGTTTTCATTTAGTGTTTTCTCTAAATGTTCAAAACATTCAGCCTGGCAACTATCTGGCTTGAGATCATATGGGCATCGATAGCAATCTGGACCTTGCACTTCCAGATTTTGCATAAGCACGCCATTAAATTTTTCTCGAAATAAATTTATTCCACAAACCGATAAAGCTCCAAGAGTTTCCCCATGGTAGCCACCAGAAAGATAAATAAATTTCGTGCGTTGTTTTTCTCCACTTTGTTGCCAGTATTGAAGGCTCATTTTGAGAGCAATTTCTACTGAGGTAGAACCATTATCAGAAAAAAATACCTTTGTTAAGTTTGGCGGTGTCAACTCAACTAAAGTCTCAGCCAAGTTAATAGCAGGAGCATGTGTAATACCAGCAAACATTACATGGGCCATCTGATCTAACTGATTCTTTATAGCTTTGTTTAGATGTGGATGATTGTGACCAAACAGATTTACCCACCAGGATGAAATAACATCTATGTACCGCTTACCATTCCTGTCAATAAGGTAAATTCCATCACCTTTTTCAATAAGAAGAGGAGGTTCCGATTCGTGCTCCTTCATCTGAGTGCATGGATGCCAAATATTTTTTAAATCGCGTTTCAGGTCGTAATTCTCGCTATTATTACTGGGCATAATATAAATATTTTGATTGAATTATAAATTATACCGCTTCGGAGAAAATTCTAATATCTCATCAGTCAGAGTTTCTAAAATTGTTTCCACAATATAATCAGCCTGCTTCGGTGTTTGCAATATTCCGTTTCGGTAATGCCCTGTTGAGTAAAAAAGATTTTGATAACGAGAACTTTTCCCCATAACAGGCATCAAATCTTCAGCCGCTGGGCGTAAGCCTGTCCAACTCTCAATCAGTGGTGCATCTTTAATGCAGGGTATTACCTCTGCCGCTCGGTCAATAAGACCTTGAATCACATCATCTTCAATTATGGGGTTAAATCCTCGGTCCTCCATAGTAGTTCCCAGCACAAAGCCTTTGCCTCCTTGCCATGGGGCAATATATGTCATTAAACCGTGGACTGTATAATCAAGTTGACCATCTTCGACCTGCACGCGGCACATCTGGCCTTTTATTGGTTTTACTGGGAGTGAAACATCGAGAGCATCTCCCAATTGCGATGACCAACTTCCAGAAGCAAGAACAAATTTTTTGCCTCTAACTTCCAGCTTTTCCACGACTGCGGCTTCCACAGATGAGGAGTCATGAGTAAACCCAGACACATTCTTTTCGATAATTTCAACACCCAGTTTATTAGAAGCAGTTACAAGAGCATCGTGCATTTCCCTATTATTAACCTGACCTTCTCCTACCCACATTACTTCTCCACAGGACTCCACTAAAGCTGGAGCAAGTTGCCTAGATCGCTCAGGCGACCAAATTTCATGAGGAATATTTTGTTCGCGAAAAAACTGTACTTTTTTTTCCCAGCGATTACCCAACGAAAATGAAGGGATCAAGGAACCCTTCATGGAAAGGAAAACGGGAATATTACTTATAGAAATCAAGCTTTTAATAAAGTCAGGGTATTGCAGAAAAGAATCTCGACAGAATCTAAAAAATCTATTTGCTTCATTACATTCACCAAAAGGTGCCAGCATGCCAGCTGCAGCTCGAGAAGCCATAAGCGAGTTCATAGGATCTCCAACAACAGCTAACCTGAGGTCAGGCCGGCATTGTTTCAACTTGAATGCAATGCTATGTCCAATAACCCCGGCGCCAATAATTACTATGTCAAAAAAATTCTGCTTCATAAATCGAATAGCGTTAAAAAAAGTATTTCATAGTTAAAACTCTTGAATCTACCAGTACGGCCATTCTCTCGCCTTATATTCTCCACTGCTAATAACCTTGATACTTTACCCATCAATATGCTACTTTTTGAGTTACATAATTACGTATTGGAGAACAACTAGACCACAATAAAGGTCGGACCTGGTGTTTCCTGTGTCTAAGTATTTTTTTTAATCTATTTTTTTGAAAGCTTAACTATGACTGAAAATAAAGACAGCGAATTAACATTAGATTCCGATTTTGCCAAAAAAGCAGCCGCACATATAGAACCTATTCTAAAACATTTAGATACCGAAGATATAATTATCGATAAAGATAAAATCACGGAACTTTTTGTAAAATTATGGGAACACGAAGATGGCGAAAACTTAGACGCCGCAACCCAACGATTGACCGTTATTGCCTTGTTTATGTATACCACTCATAACGTTCTTGAAGATTATAATATTAGAATAGATCGAGCTCGCCAATATATAACCCATTCTTTTAAGGAATGGTTAAAGCCTGATATGGATAAATCTATAGCCGATGAAAAAGCATCAACTAATCCATTCAAAGCTTTTGTCGACTCTAACCAAAGTGACTTTGATAATATTTTTGGTTGGGAATATTTCATGCCTGATATCAAAAAAAATGATGCGACAGAATTAAACTTCAAGTTCAAGAAATGCTGGTTCGCCGAATTCTTTATCCGTTATGGTAGAGTCGACTACATTTCCACCGCCTGTGAATTTGACAAAATACCATGGAATGCCAGGGAGGATTACGTAGACTTGAAGTTAACCAACCTATTTGCAAAACTCGGAACGCTTTGTAGTTTAAATACACACCGATAAAAAAGTAATTTTTTTCACAAACTTAATCTAATTTCTTACTCAGCTGAGCATTAAGATTATTGTGAACCATACTTCCCTTTCACCAAAATTTGATTAAAACTAATCAAGAGCACCTTTGATTTATCCGTTAAACAAGTTAATAAGTAACAGAATAGTCAAATTCGTACTTTTTAACAACAAGCCTTATGAAACCTGAGATCACTTTGATTATAACAAACTGGAATGGGTCAGACCTTCTAAGAGAATGTCTACCAACTGTTCTAAAGGCAGTGAAGTTTGACCATCACCATGAATATGAAGTAATGGTTATAGATGACTGCAGCACTGACAATAGTCTGAAAATTTTAGCTAAAGAATTTCCAGAAATACGTGCTGAAAAAACACCAAAAAACCTTGGTTTTCAAGAAGCCAATAATTACGCTGTAAAGCTAGCAGGATCAAAAATTGTTATGCCCATGAATAACGACATTAAACTTGATCCAAAATCCTTATACTACCTCGCCCAACATTTTGATAATAGAGATACTTTTGCAGTAAGCGGAAAAATATTTGCTTTTGATCAAACCACTTTTTTATATGGGAACAGAGGTGGTTACTTTCAGAAGGGGCATTTTCACCTTTATGAGAAACCACCCGAAGATAAAAGCCAAACCCTGTTTGCCTGCGGTGGTGCGTTTATGGTTGTTCGACAGAAATACTTAGATCTAGGTGGATTTGATTCGATGTATCATCCTCTTTATTATGAAGAAATTGACCTCTCCTACCGAGCCCTTAAACGTGGGTGGAAGGTTCATTATGAACCACAATCCATCGCTTACCATAAAGTACAAGCGACAATCTCTTTGCAAGAAAAACGCAGACATATTGCTTTGATCTCTGCGCGGAACAACTACCTTTTTGTTTGGAAAAATATCCTTGATCGACCCATGATGCTCACATTTTTATTTTATATTCCTCTCTTTCTATTACGTGATTTATTTCAATTGAAATCACGGTTCTGGATTGCATTTTACATGGCACTTAAGAGACTCCCCAGAGCCCTTAAAGGTCGATCGATCGAACAATCAAATGTTCTTCATTCGGATCGAGAAACTCTTTCCCGTATCAATGCAAACTCCACTCAATTTCTCTAACTACTATGCCCTCGGTAGCCATTCATTGCAAAGCATCAATGTCTGATGGAATGGGGCACATCTATCGTCAGATCAATTTAGCAAATGAACTTAGAAAAAAAGGGTGGGAGATTTTTTTTTACATTCCTAACTTTGCTCCTGCTATTGACTTACTAAGTCAATATAATTTTACCTCTGTCATTATGGGTCCCCAGTCCCATGTTACCGAATACTTCAAAAAAAAATTTGATGTTGCTATTCTCGACATACAAGACACAACTGAATCATTAATTTTTTCAATACAAAAATGTGCTCGCTATATTGTCAGTTTTGAAGATTTGGGTGCAGGGCGTAATCATGTAGATCTTCTTATAGACTGCAATTTAGCACCTTCGAAGATCAGAAATCTTCCTTCTTCTACTAGGGGATTATTTGGAACAGACTATTCTGTCCTCCATCCAGATTTTGCCTATTACCACGCTGAGTCAAAAAATTTTGGCACTTGCCTACAGTCAGTATTGATAAGCATGGGTGCTACCGACCCAAAAAACATGACCCTTCCTTTAACCAATTTTATTCTGCATGAAAAACATGAACTAAAATTGACCGTTCTGATTGGACATAATACGAAAATCACACATGCGCTTAACCAACTCTCAAGACAATTCAAGTTATTAGATATTCGAGGTCCCGTATCAAATATGGCCCAAATGCTATGGGGACATGACGTTGTAATTTGTTCTGGCGGCGTAACCCTTCACGAAACTATATCAGTAGGCACCCCTGCCTTTGTCATAAACCAAGTAGAGCACCAGCAGACTAAAGCCCGTTTTGTAGAGAAATCTGGAGCCGCAATCAATTTAGGAATGGGAATCCAGTACGACGTAGAAAAACTCCGCGAAGCCCTTAATTTAAAAAAACACGTACTTGAATTAATGAGTCTAAAAGCCAAACAATTAATCGATGGACGCGGTCTTTACCGCATTATTGATGCCATG
>TARA_B110000438_G_scaffold300323_1_pt1 | contig 14065 bp, 13 predicted proteins | sample TARA_B110000438 | Tara Oceans TARA_B110000438 (sample SAMEA4398413) | marine metagenome | biome: Polar Biome; feature: [MES] marine water layer (ENVO:01000295) within the mesopelagic zone...; material: water (ENVO:00002006), including particulate matter (ENVO:01000060) such... | reverse complement strand
ATTATTATTGATAATGAAAAAACTGACGTTGATGAATATGAGCGTATTACGCCTACTATATTAAAACCTCATCTTAATGAAGATGTCGCACTAGTAACTTTTCAAGTATTACAGTATAGGTCTGGTGCTCTTAACCCTGTGAAAGAAATTACAGAATTAGTAAGAGAATATGGTGCTTTGACTGTTTGGGATGCTAGTCACGCTGCCGGCTCAGTTCATCTTGAATTCTCAAAAAATGAAATTGATTTAGCCGTGGGATGTACATATAAATATCTATCATCTGGTCCTGGGTCGCCTGCGTATTTATATGTTAAAAAAAATCTTCAAGAAAAGCTCCAAGTTCCAATTCAAGGATGGTTTGCTCAGAAAGACCAGTTTGAAATGGGACCTAACTTTATCAAAAGCCCCGATATTCGAGGCTTTCAAATTGCAAGTCCCTCGATACTGGGAATAAGATGCGTGAACGTAGCAATTGATATGATAAATAGAGCTGGAATGAAAAATGTAGTTCTAAAGGCTCAAGAAGGTACTGAAGTCATGATTAAACTATATGATACATATCTAAAGAATTTAGGCTTTAGACTAATGACTCCAAGAGATAAAACTAAAAGGGGAGGTCACCTCTCTCTTATGCATGATAAAGCTAGAAACATTAGTATCGCTTTACGTAAATATGAAAATGTCATTGTCGATTACAGGAAACCTAACCAGATAAGGATCGCTATCTCTCCCTTAGCGATGAGCTATTCTGAGGTATATTTTGGTATGATGAAAATTAAGGAACTAACTGAAAGAAAATCTTACGAAAAAATAAAAGATTTTGATGGAAAAAAAATATACTAAATCTGAAATAAGTAGATTATGTAACCTATCAGTAAGCCGCCGATGATTGCAATTAATCTAAATAATGAAGGATTATCTTCAATTAAGTCGTTTATGTCCATAGTATAATTTATGGGAACAATTACTATTCAATCAACATAACATTAGGGTCATTTATGTTTAATTTAAATTTCCTTATCGATATTCATTTTTTATCAACTTCAATTATGGTGGGTGTGATATGGGTTATTCAGCTTTTGCATTATCCTTCGTTTCATTTCATTCAAAAGTCTGATTATCCAAAATTTCAACAATTTCATATGAGTCGAATTTCCCTTATCGTCATTCCTGCGATGATAATTGAATTTATTACGGGCATCATGATGCTCCAATTTGGATTTAGTTCAAACTTTTTATTTATTTCTTCATTATTTATATTGTTAATTATCTGGGGAATAACTTTAGTTTTTTTCACAAAAATGCACCAAGGTCTAACTAGTGGCTATAATGAAATAATTGTAAATAGGTTAATTTCAATAAATTGGTCCAGAACTCTATTATGGTCTCTAAGACTTCTTGTTTTATGTTATATCCGATTATAAAAAGATAGTTACCTCAAATTGATTAAAAATTCTTGATAAATAGTCTATTTGTTATATCTATTGTGTAAAAGTATAGGATGCTAATTTTATAAACTATCATTTAATGTTTAAGATGAAAAAAGGAGTCTTCATGAACAATTATAAAAATTGGACAGAATTAGAGTTTAAAGCATATTTATGTTTATACGCGGCTGACTCAAATTTTGAATACAATGCTGATGAAAGAAAATTGATAGAATCAAAATTTGATGCAAAAACAATTGAAAAGGTTAAATCAGAATCTGATAATCTGAATGATCATCAACGATCATCAATTATTAATCAATATGTTAGTTTAAAGAAATATAACCAAAAACAAATTGATGCGCTGCTTTCTGAGGTGAAAGAAGTCTACTTAGCTGATGGTAATTTTGACAAATATGAACAATCCATTTTTAAGATGCTTAAAAAAATAATGAAAGCATAATAAAAATAAATGCTTGGAAATGATGAACGCATAACGAGAGATATAGAATATATTATGAGAATTTATAAAAATAAACTTACCAGCCACCCTAGAGGTGATATTTCTAATAAAAAAAATAGAGGAATTATTGTTGGAGCAACTGGAGCTACTGGGTCAAAACTTGTTAAATTATTATTGGAAAGTGATAAATGGGAAAAAATAACGACAGTTAGCCGCAAACCAGTTTTTGAGGGTAATAGTCATAAAAAGCTGAATGAGGTAATTATCAACTCCTTCGACAAACTCGATCAGACATTTAATCACTGGAAAGGACATGATTCATTTTTTAATTGTATTGGAACAACAAGAAAAATTGCTGGAGGTGCTAAACAATTTGTCGATATCGAATATGGTATATCTCTAAAGTCTGCTGAGTTAGCAAATAAAGCCGAAATACCTAATGCGTCAGTTATATCTGCAAGTGGTGCTAATCCAGATGGTTTTTCAGTTGATTGGATTCATCCTCTCTTATACACAAAGACGATAGGCTTGAAAGAAGAGACACTAAGTAGAAAATACAATTTTAATAATGTTTCAATATTTAGACCAGGAATGCTAATAAGATATTATGATAAGACTTCATCCTTACAACAATTTTTCAATAATTCTTGTCTAGGGTTGCCTGTTAATTCACTTGCCTCAGCTATGAAACGTGATGCAGAATCAATTCAAACACAAGCAAGTAAAACTGAACCGATCGTATACATCGGTAATAAATGTATAAAATCTTCGATAACACTTTGATAATTTGAACACAAAACTATTGAGGTATTGTTTTTTGATAAATTAATAAATTAAATTATTTTTTGGTTTTTTAGTATTTTGTCATTTTTTTATGATAAAGAATGGTTTTCAGTAATAATTGTTATTAATGTTCTAAACGAAAGAGAAGAGGTTTATGAAATTTTTTTATAATTTATTTGTGTGTTCCTTTGTACTCTTTAACTCATTACTTTCACAAGATGGTAATACACCTACAAATTTTCAGGTAGACGCTGCATCAATAGGTGGGGTTCAATTATCATGGGAAACTCCCGAAAATTTTAGACGACAGTGGATTAGCCATTCAAACCTTCAATATTTTGGAGGAATAGGGGCCGGTAGCACTCCTGCTTTTTATTGTCATAAATTTCCTGATTCTCTTCTAACTGATTACCATGGGATGCTTGTAAAAGATATCGCTTTTGTTCCCTCAGCAGATTCTGATTCTGCATCTTTTCAACCGCTTGTTTTTGAAACCGATTCGTCTGGTATAACACCTGATATTGTTGGCCGGACAAATCTAGTTTTAAGCGCTCCAAAAGTATCTTTTTCAGAGAATACTGCTTTTGAAAATGAATGGAATACAATTCAACTAAAAAATCATGTGCCAGGACAATCCATTGAAAATGATGTAATACCATCAACATATGAAATAGATAGTACCAAAACATTATGGTTTGGTTACTGGCTTTATGATTACGTTAATTTTCCCGCTGGTGCCGATATCGGACCGGCCAATGAATCTCTGGGTAATGTTATCATTTGGTGTCCCGTAGGCGGTTGTTTTGAGTCTACGCTTAATCTTTCTGCTCAAGATGGGTCTTCTCTTAATTTTGATTGGCTTTTATCTGTAAGCCTTTTACCTGGTAATAATTCGGAAGATACAAGGGAAGTAATATTGTCAAATTCAAATGATAACATGATATCTAACAGTTCTATGAATAACTATAGTATGGAAAATGTTAAAATAGATATTGGACCTATAAAAGATAATATATGGATGGAGCCAATTAATTTAAATGGAAGAGATATATCTAATTATTTTGTATTTGAAAATGGTGTTGTGGCGGATGTTGTTCAACCAGATTATGTTAATTTTAACACTACAACTAGAGAGAGTTCGATGCTCGGTCCGAGAAACCCAGGCGTTTACAGTTATTATGTAAGAGCGCAAACAGCAGATGGGTTATCTGATTCTTCAAATGTAGTTTCTGTAGAACTTGTGAATACTTTACCCGGGAGTTTTGATATGATTGCTCCTGAAAATGGAATAAATATTTCAGTTACTTCATCAAATATTAATAATCCAAATATGTTCATTTGGACAAACTCAGTAGATACAGATGGTCAAGAATTAACATACTCCTTTGAGATGTGTTCTGTTTCAGATAATGTTGTCTGTTTTGACACATCAATGACTGAAAGAATACTTCAATTAACTAATCAATCTATTATTGAAAATTTAAATTTAACAAATGGCAATCATGACCTTTCGTGGACTGTAGATGTATCGGATGGAATTGACATTACTACGATTGGAAGTAATGGCGCAGATAGTATTCGGTATTTAACATTTGCAGTAGACCAACTAGAACTAGATATCATTGAACTTCCAAATAGGTACAGCTTGAGTCAAAATTATCCAAACCCATTTAATCCCTCTACAACTATCTCTTATCAAGTCGAAAAAAGTGAATTTGTTAGTCTTTCCATATTTGATTTGAATGGTAATCTGATTAAAAATATTTTGCATCAGCATGTTAAGGCTGGGCCAGGGACTGTGGATTGGGACGGTAAAAATAATTATGGACAAAACGTAAGTGGAGGTATTTATCTATATTCACTTGAGTCACCTACTTTTTCAAAAACAAAAAAGATGATTTTATTAAAATAAACTTTTTAGTTTTTATCTTTTAAATATCTGAAACCTAGATATTGTTTAGTTTTTATTTTAGTCCACCTTTATTAGATTTATTATGATTATGGAGTATTTATGAAGAAAATTTTTATTTTTTCAATGTTAGTTTTTATTGGGTGTTCTAAGACACCCGTTGATATGGATGAAAAGCTGTTTGATCGAGGTGGTAGATATATAACAAGACCTGATTTCAGTTCAATGTGGTTCTACAATCTAAAAGTTTATAATGGACCTGCTTTTAGCATGCATAAAAATGGTGAGCGTAAAGAAAAGGGCGATATTGTTAATGGTGCTAAATCAGGCTCTTGGTCAGGATGGGATGAAAAAGGAAATTTAAAATATAAAGGTGATTATCTAGATAATAAGGAAGATGGGAAATGGATGGGATATCATGTGAACGGTAAGACTAAATATGAAGGGTTGTATAAAGACGGTAAACAGATAGGTAAATGGAAATATTTTAATAAAAGAGGTAAACTAACCACAGAGGAAGAATATAATTCTGATGGCATAGTGGTAAAGTCAAAGAACTTTAAATAGCTTCTAGTCTTTTGATTTTTGATGTTCTTTATGAATCTTAGCAAGTTTTACATACTTGCTCGCCCAATCTATATTTTGATTTAAAACTGTTTCAGGTAGTTTTTTTACAACTTTTCCTGGAACGCCTACTACAAGCTCGCATGGTTTTACAATCATATTCTCTTTTACAACAGCGCCTGCTCCGATAACAGCTCCAGAACCAATAACTGCACCGTTCATAATTATGGCTCCCATTCCGATAAGTGCACCATCTTTAATATTACATCCATGTATGATAGCATTGTGGCCAATAGTTACATCTTTACCAATAATGACACCTTGATTATTCTCTAAATGTATAACTGAATTATCTTGAATGTTTGACCTTGCGCCAACAATAATTTGGTTAATATCACCTCTTGCAACAGTGTTATACCAGATTGAGGAATCTTTATGCAATATCACATCTCCAATTATTCTAGCCCCCTCGGCAATGAATGCAGAATCATGTATTGAGGGTTCTTTAATTTTTATATTATCTCTTAATTCTGTTTTTTCCATAAGTAAATTCTAATTCATTTATTGAAAAACTCAAAATCATAAATCTTTTATTGAATTAATACATATTAATTTTTATTTGTTATGTTGATTCAATTTCAAAAAGTTAAATATTTAATTGTTTATTACCCGCATTCTCTTTTATTTACTTTATGCTTTTTATATTTGCTACCGTCATTAACAATATTTTTCATCCCCGATGATGTAAGGTTTGCCGTTTTTTACAATAATTATGGATTTTTAGAAAACCTTAAAAATATTTGGTTGTCCCCGAACGATCTTTACAATAAAAGTTATTCATTTAAGCCTATCCTAGATTCAATTACTTTAATTGAATCTTCAATATGGGGAATAAATCCATTTTGGTTTCATTTAACTAATGTCTCTTTTCATATTTTTAATGTTATTCTTTTTTATCAGTTTTCATTTGCATTGCTAAAGCGTAGAGAATTATCATTTATCTGCGCAGTAATATTTATTATCCACCCTATTATGACCAATTCTACATTTTGGGTTTATAGTAGGACCGAGCTAGTTGCATGTAGTTTTTATTTATTATCATTGATAACATTATTCCGATACTTTGCTAAAGAGCAGTTAATTTTTTTGATATTATCCCAACTTCTTTTCTTTTTCTCCTTATTATCTAAAGATGCAAGTATTACTTTACCCTTTGCTCAGTATTGGTTGGTTGTTTGGAAAAAAAATGAATTAGTAGAAAAAGGTAGAAGTCGTAGGATTTTAGTGAAACTACTTACAGGTAATATTTTAACTGTTTTGATCTTTTTATCTTTTTTGATCATCATATGTAACCAAAATCGATTTTCAATAATTAATAATTATAATTTTAGTGAGTTATTTCAATTTTTAACCAGTCCAATAAATAGTGGTTTGGCAATACTTTTTCCTTTTAGTTATAATTGGTTTGAAACTATACTTTTTGAAAGGAAATATTATTTGATAGTATTAATAATCCCATTTTTTATTAAGTCGCTTTTTTTCATTTATTCAAATAATAAAAAATATTATAAATACATCATGTTGTTTATGCTATTTCTTATATCAATTCTTTATACTAGTAGTTCTTTAAAAACAGGGACTCTGTACCTGCCATCATGTTTTTTTGCAATATTTGTGGGTACAATCATTTACAGATCTTACCGGAAGTCAAAAATCATCTTTTTAGTTTTAATATTTTATGCATCAACTCTATTTTTTGGAAGTATCAATAATTATAAAGTTTGGGTAGATAACACACTAATTAATAAGTTGCTTGTAAATGAACTTGAAAATGAATTGACAGAGAACCATAGTCTTAATACGTATGTGATTTTAAACTTCCCATCAAAAATTAATCATGCGCCAACTTTAACATTAGACTTGGAACCTTTTATGAATTTAAAAACAAGTTCTAATCGAAGAATTGTAAATCCAGTTTTTATTGCACATAATAATGGTATTAAGCCAACAGCTATTCATCATTCAAAAGAGGGTATTATTTTAAATGCTTGCGAAGAAAGTTCATATTTTGTTTTGGGAAAAAAATCATTTAGTCCAGGAGAAGTTCTCGACATTAAAAATGGAAAGATAATAATTCAAAAAATAAATAAAAAGGGTAAAGCAATTAGAATAATTCTAAAATTAAAAAATGACACATCAGATTCAAATATTTGTTACTTGTATTTTGATGAAAATAGCTTGCAATATAAAGTTTTCGATTTCTTAGATAGTGCCAATAAGCCTAAAGTATCACTTTAGTTAAAATTTAATAAATGCACATATATTGTTAATATTATCTTTTAAAACAATTTATTTGGAATTGTAAGATATATTATTAATTTTGGTTAAAACTACAAGGAGTTTGTATGAGTCCTCAATTAGTTTTAACAATCATTGGTGCGATAAATGTGTTGATGGGTATTGCCATTTATGTTGGCGCAGAGGGTATTGTAAGTGGTGGCGCTTTTAGTCAACATTTGATAAATGCCACATCTATAACAGTAGGCACATACATGCATGAAGCAGTGGCATCTTTTATGATTGCCTTTGGATTTGTTGCATTACTTTGCCGAGATATGGAAAATAAATCTGCAAAAAAGCTTCTTTTCGCGATTGGTGTAGGATACATCATAAACCTAGCTAACGTACTGCTGCATGTCATAAACCCAGAAGTCCATCCTCCTATTCCTGCCGTTATTATAATGTTAGTTTTAACAGGTGTAGCCTTCTATAGCTCAAAAACTTAAAAGTAAGAAAGTGCCAAATAAAATAGATAATCAATAAATAAAGGAGATCCGATGCGTTTTATTATAAAAATTAGTTCAGTGTTTTTGATATATAATGTTTTTCTTTCAGCTCAAATAATGGTTATTTCTCAAAACAAAGTTGTTTTTAGTAAAATGAAAGAATATCAAGATTTAATGGAGAAGCATTGGAATCCAGTTTTTGATAAATTAGTCGACGAAGGCAAACTGAATGAAGTTGGCTCTTTGAGCCATAGCTGGGGAGATGAATGGAATATTGTTGGTTATTATAAGGCAAAAGATCTTGCTTCTTTTGAAAAAGCATGGTCTGAAGGGTATAAAAAATTTGCGGATAATACCCCACAGAATGTTCGAAATAGGATAACTGCGATGATTATTGAGCATAAAGATAATATTTATCAAATAAAACACTCATATTCAAAATAAGAATTTCATTCTTCTAATTTAAAAGCTCGTTTCTAACGGGCTTTTTTTTAATATTTTTTTTGCATTAGTTAAATGATTGTGTTTAAGTTTAATGAGATTAAGTCTCAATAAAGATAACATTATATAGAAATACAAACAAACTTAGCAATTTAGGCCTGGCCTCTCTTTGAATTATAAGTCTACACTCCAAGAGCATGTTCCAACTCAGAGTCTGGGCCTAATTGCTAGAAACAGAAAAAAATAAAATGGCAGAATTAATAATTGTATTTAGGGAAGTTCTAGAGGGCTCTCTTATAGTAGGTATCCTTTATACTTATTTAAAAAAAACAAATCAGTCTGATGCTATTATTCGATTATGGCAGGGTGTTGCAGCCGCATTAGTTGCTAGTATAATTGGCTCATTCCTCTTTCAAATATTTGCGAATGGATTTGAAGGGAAGTCAGCGAAATTATTTGAAGGGGTTGTAATGATAATTGCAGCTGCTATCTTAGGGTCAATGATTGTCTGGATGGCAAAAAACAGGAATATAGCAGGTGATCTTAAAGAAAAAGCGGATAATGCGTTATCGAGCGATAAGGTCGGGTATAGTATTTTTGCTTTATCTTTTATTTCGGTTTTTAGAGAAGGTATAGAAACAATTCTCTTTTTATATGGAATCATTATAAAAGAAGGTGGTTTAAATATTGTTTTGTCGCTCATTGGCGCTGCTCTCGGCATTGGATTGTCATTTATGATTTTTATACAAGGTCGCAAAGTTCCTTTGAAAACTTTTTTTAACGTGACCTCAGGTGTCTTGGTGTTTGTTGCCGCTGGTATGTTCACATATGGAGTTCATGAGCTTGAGTCTGCAAATATAATTCCTTATTACGGTGGTGCAATTAAAACAGATAACAATAATATAATTGCGACAAGAATAAATGGAGATATAAAAGTATTTACTTTCGAAGATAGTAAAAATAATCGGGCAACAGTGGTCAATAAAGCAAGTAAGTGGGCCTCTCGAATTTGGGATTTAAACCCGCCAAAAAATGAAGACGGTACTTACCCTGTTATGCATGATAAAGGAGCTGTAGGGGGCTTAATGAAAGGCTTATTTGGTTACAATGGTGATCCTAGCATGATCGAAGTAATTGCCTGGGTTCTCGTTGTTCTAGGTCTTGGCTTTACATGGAGAAAGGCAGCAGCATGATAAAAAACCTATTGAAAACACCTTCTTTTTTAATAATAACTTCACTTTCATTAGTTTTGTTTCTTGGTTGCGAGGATGACCCTTTGCTTGCACCTCAAACTGATGCAGAACCCGATGGAGGCAGCTACGGGCTTTTATTTTTAAATGAAGGCGAAGATTTAAATAAGCAAGAAATTAATCCAGAAATATTTTAGGGCATCACCAGAATGAAAATAATATTTAAAACTTTAACCCTAGTTGTTTCTCTTTTATCGTTTTTAATTGCTGATGAAAATGAGAAAAATAGCGTTAATGGTTCTGTAGTCAGCGGAAGCCAAGGCATACCGTTACAGGGTGCAAACGTTGAACTTATTGGTGGCAATAATCAGCAATATGGAGCTACTACTGATAAGATCGGTGGTTTTAACATAGAAAATATCGAAGATGGTAATTACAAAATCAGTGTAAGCTTTATTGGGTTTGAAGATTTCAAAAAAGATGTCCTAATAGAGTCTGGAAATTCATACAAAGTGGATGCGGTATTAATGATTCAGCCAATTGTGATGAGTAGATTAGAAATTATTAGTGATGCGAGTGCACCATATCAAGAGCTTCCTGGCGCTGCAACTGTAATTGATATGCAAACAATAAAACTTATTAATCCAATTGGAACTCAAGAGATGTTAGAGCATATACCTGGTGTCAATGGTTACGCTGATGATGGTATTGGAAATTCAAGAATTAGTATTGGTATAAGAGGTCTAAACCCAAGAAGAAGTTCAAGAGTCTTAATTTTAGAGGATGGAATTCCTATCCAGCCTGCATTATACATTTATCCAAATATGTACTATAATCCTCCCGCCGAGAGAATAGATAGGTTAGAAGTCATTAAAGGTAGTGGCGCGATTACTTATGGTCCCCAAACTATGGGTGGAGTAATTAACTATTTTACGCGCAGACCAAGGAATGATTTTGGAGGGTTACTTAAATTCAGTGGAGGAGAGAATGGCTTTTCAAGCTTTTTTACTGAAGTAGGTGGTTGGGGTAATAATAAGCTCAAGCCTGAGGTCCAATTGTTATTTAAGCGAGGAGACGGCTTTAGGGAAAACAATAGTTTTGAGCAGCTTAACGCTACTTTAAAACTCAATTATTTTCCATCTCTAAATAAAAATATTTATTTTAAATCAAATGTTAATTACGAAAACTCAAATGCCACATATACTGGTCTAACAAAATATTCTTTTGATAACAACCCTACATTCAATCCAAAAGATGATGATAATTTTAAAGTATTTAGAGCAGCATTCGATTTAATTCAGTCTGAGCGTTTGAGCTCAACAGTATCAAAAAATACGACATTATTCACAAGTTATTTTGACAGAAGATGGTGGAGAGAAAACGATGTCTTCATCTTAGCTTCTGACTTAGAGGAGGACAATCCGGAAGCAGTACCATATTACAGTCCTTTTGATGTAATAAGAGTTGGAAACGGTGAAGACAATTTTGGTATTTTGCGTACTTTTTATGTCGCTGGGTATGAGCAATCTCTCCTAATTAAGCATACTCTTTTTCAAAAAGATGCGACGATGGAAATTGGTGGTAGAATTTATTGGGAGCGTTTTATAGATGATAAAAAAACTGGTGACAGTCCTAATAGTCGAGATGGTATCTATTATATACCCGCAGCCTCTGAGGAAGATAGTCCTGTTATCGTTGGACAAAGTCACCACTATGAGACAATGGCTTTTAGTGGCTTTTTAACAGAAAATATCAATATCGGCTCTATTAATCTAAGGCCAGGTATAAGGTTTGAAATATTTGAACAAGAGCGAGTAGATAGATTAGCTGGTTCAGTTTATCTTGATAAAACAATGTTGGTTGCACTTCCAGGAATTGGTTTTATTAAAAACTTTCGCTCTTTCAGGTTATTTGGAGGAGTCCATAGAGGTTTTACCCCCCCATCAAGCGGTGCATTAAAAATTCTTAATTTTGGAGAGGGTAGTACCACGGGTGGGTTAGATTTAGAAGCAGAAAAAAGTTGGAACAAAGAATTGGGCCTTCGCGGAAAAGTTTCAATTTTAGAATTTGAATTATCTGGTTTTCATGTTTCTGTTGAAGATATGGTTGCAGCTGGAAGAGGTACGGCCTTTAAAAACTTAGGCAAAGTAAATACGATGGGGGTAGAGCTTAGAACTTCTTTCGATTTTATGGATTTAAATAGGTTCTTACCAAATATAAATATATCATACTCGTATCTGCACACCGAAGTAGTAGATGGTCGTATTATATCTAATGTTCCAGGTTCTGTAGGATCTGAGGTTGATATAAGTGGGAAAGAAATGCCCTATGCTCCCGCACACAATTTGATGTTAGGATTTCAGTTTAGTGCTTCCGAAAAATTCTCGTTGCGATTAGATACTAAGTTCGTTAGTGAGGTATTTACCGACTTTGAAAATATTTCAAAAACAGATAACTTGGGTATAGCAGGTCCTGTTCCAGAATATTCAATAATTAATTTTAGTACCAGATACCAATTTAATCAAAAGATTAACATGTTTCTGACTGGAAAAAACATCACGGATAAAAGTTATATAGGTTCTAGGTTGCATTCAAATCCAGGGCAAAAAGAAGCAGCGTTGAGTTCTGGAATAATTATTGGCCCAAGAAGGCAGCTAAACTTTGGCCTAGAATACACGTTTTAGGTTAAATAAAAATCAAAAAATGATAATAAATACCTTCAATATTATACATATTATATATGATAATTAGACTCAATAACAAAAAAGGAAAAACACAATGAAGCTAAATAACAGTCTACTGTTTCTATCATCGTTAATGATCTTTGTTTTTGTCGGATGTAGTTCCGATGATGATAATGATGATGATGGTCAAACATTAATCGACACACCAACATCTTACTCATTTGCAAGTAGGTTTAATGAAGGAGAGAGTAGTGTTTCATATTCAGGGCAGGTAGTAAGGAACCTTTTGATAAATGATATCAAAATTCAGATGAGTACTGACGCTGGTTCAGGAAACCCTGCTACATTAGTTAGTATGATGGCCAATGATAATGCTGACCAAGCTATTTTATCGTCAGCTGGTAGTATGACCACTGTTCAGACTAAATACCATGATATAAGCACTAGCCATCTAAATGATAGATTAACAGCTGTAGAGAGTTACACCATCCCTGGATATGATGCTAATGCAGGTACTTTAGTTAATGGTTGGGTACAAGAGCTTGCGGCATCTGGAAAAACAAGGGCTACCGGTTTGAGACTTGATCAAATTACTCAAAAAACTTTATGGGGTGCCGTATCATATTGGCAAGGCACATCAAAGTATATGAGTAAAATACCTACAGATGATAACACTGTTGCTAGTGGTGATGGTGCTGCATATACTGCTATGGAACATCATTGGGATGAATCATTTGGATACTTTGGCGCAGCTTTAGATTACAATACTGGATATACTGACGATTCAAGAAAAAACGGTCCAAATGTTGACTCAAATGGTGATGGTTCAATTGATTTTAAATCAGAGTACAACGTTGGCTGGGCTATTACAGCTGCCAAAAGAGATTTGTGCAGTGCGTGTGATACTGATCTTGACTTCACTAAGACTATTTTTGATGCATATTTAGAAGGAAGGACACTCATTACAAATCAAGCAGATCTTGCAGATATATTAGTACAAAGAGATATTGTAATGAATACCTGGGAGAAAGTAGTTGCTGCTGTTTCTATTCACTATGTAAATGACGTAGCAGATGATATAGCTGGACTAATAACTGCGGCTGATACTTCAATCGCACCAGGATCCGATGCAACTGCTGATTATGAAAATCATTGGGGTGAAATGAGAGGATATGCTAATGGTCTTCTTTATAACGATTTCAAAGCTATTACGGATGCAAATCTTCTGCGTATTTTAACCGTCATGGGAACTGCACCTGTTTATCCTTCAAATGGAGACTTTAGTGCAATGCAGGCCTATCATGATTCCTTAGTTGGTGAAGTAAGAGCAATTTTCAAAGCCTCTTATGGATTTTCTGATGCGAATGTAGTTGGTTGGTAAAGTACCTTTGTTAAAAAGTAAAAAAATAGGGAGCCAAGCTTGGTTCCCTATTTTTTTTTATATAGTTTTATATACCGAATGTTTAAACGTAATAATAGTTCATTAATCTTTGCATTATTGATTTGTATCGTTTCACGAGCTTTCACGAGCATTTATTATATAGAAGATATTGACAGCTTAAGATTTGCACTAAGTATTCAAGAATATGATATAACAAAATTACAGCCCCACTTTCCAGGCTACCCTATATTTTGTTTTTTAGTCAAAATACTTCATTTCATTTTTAGAAATATGGGAGTATCCTTTTCAATCATTGGCGGGATATCTATTTTTTTTATTATCTATTACTTATTAAGAATGTTTAACACAAGTCTCAAGTCTTATGAGGGCCAGTATATTGCTTTAATTATTTTTTTGAATCCTATTTTTTGGTTGAT
>TARA_B110000438_G_scaffold48226_1_pt1 | contig 14077 bp, 12 predicted proteins | sample TARA_B110000438 | Tara Oceans TARA_B110000438 (sample SAMEA4398413) | marine metagenome | biome: Polar Biome; feature: [MES] marine water layer (ENVO:01000295) within the mesopelagic zone...; material: water (ENVO:00002006), including particulate matter (ENVO:01000060) such as...... | reverse complement strand
TGTAATAAACTATGGAATGCTTCTCGTTTTGTGTTGATGAACCTAGATGGCTATGATGGGACTTGTGAATTAGCCTCTAATGAAAAAAGGTCTACAGCGCATCGTTGGATTCTAAGTCGCTTAAATGAAACATGCCGCGACGTTAACAATGCACTAGAAGAGTTTAAATTTAATGACGCAGCTTCTTCCATATACAAATTCATATGGAACGAATACTGTGACTGGTTTTTAGAATTATCGAAATCTCACTTATATGGTGGAGAGGGTAAGAAAGAGACTCAAAATATACTGCTCTATGTGCTGGAAAGTTGCCTCCGCTTACTACATCCATTTATGCCATTCATCACTGAGGAAATTCACAGCAAATTACCTGAAACAAGCTGCAGTATTATGAAAAAATCATTTCCTGAATTCAAAGAAAAAGATGTAGATTTAGATGCTGAAAAAACATTTTCTACTGTCATTAATGTCGTTACTAGCGTGCGTAATATACGCGGGGAAATGAATTTAAACCCGGGTCTAAATCTTGATCTTTTTGTTAGAACGAAACATAATCATGAGACCGAGATATTAAAAAAAAATACTAATTATATCAATAGCTTAGCTCGTGTAAGCCTTATTGAATCTAGCCACACAACAAAAAAACCGAGGGTATCTGCCTCGTCTGTTTGTGAGGAAATGGATATATTTGTCTCTCTCGAAGGAAAGTTAAATTTTGCAGAGGAAAAGAAACGTATCGAAAAAGAGTTGAAAAAAATTGAAAAAGATATCATAGTTTTAGAGAAGAAACTCTCCAATAAGAATTTCATAGATAATGCGCCCCCAGAGGTTATCGAGAAAAATAGTCAGAGAAAACAAGTCATCTCTGAAAAAGAAGCGCGACTAAGAATCCACTTAGAAACTGTTGATCTTGCGCTCTCCTGACAAACTTTAGATAAGCTGGGAAATAACCCAAAGCTATTTGTATTTTATGAAAACCACAAAAAATTCCTTAACACGTGAAGACATTTCCGAAGAAGCTAAGTGGGACCTCAACGGTCTATATTTGCAAGAATCCTTGTGGCATGAAGACTTTAAAAAATTAGAATCAGACCTCACAGGTTACGAATCGTTTAAGGGAACCCTTGCCAGTTCTGCGACAAACATCAAAGCATGCCTCGAATTTGACATCGACATCTCTCGAAGGATAGAAAAACTTTATACTTATGCCCACCTTCGAAATGACGAAGATAAAACACACTCACAAAATCAGAGCAATTTTGAAAAAATAGTTCATTTGAATACACTTGCAGCGCAGACAAATAGTTTCATCTCATCGGAACTCACGTCCATTTCAGAAGACCAGATGAACCATTTCTTGGAAAATGCAGAATTAAGTTTTTACAAGATTCATTTAGAACGAGTACTAAGATACAGAAAGCATACCCTCTCTGAAAAAGAAGAAAAACTTCTCGCGTCAGCGTCAAAAATAGCGAGAACCGCAAGAGATGCCTTTGAAATGCTAGATAATGCAGATCTTAAATTGGGTACCGTTATAGACGAAAACGAGAACGAAGTAGCTATTACTCAAGGAAACTTTCAAAGCATCATGCAAAACTATGACCGGAGAATTCGTAAAGAAGCTTTTGAAACATTCTATAGCGCATACTCTGACCACCAATATACATATGCATCACTTCTTTCCAGTAATATCAAAAAAGATATTTTCTACGCACGTGAGAAAAATTATTCTTCGGTCAGAGAAAAAGCCCTATTTAGCGAAAATATTCCTATTGAGGTCTACGACAATCTGATTGCAGCGGTTCACGATAATATGGCACCTCTACATAAATATTTTCTCTTACGAAAAAAGATCCTTAAGCTTGATCAAATTCATATCTACGATATGAACGTACCATTAGTGAAGAATATTCATTGGCAAGTCGGATACAACGATTCGGTGACAAAAATTCTCGATTCTCTTAAAATCTTAGGTTCTGACTACACACAAGAGTTAAGAAAAGGACTTCTCAAAGATCGTTGGGTGGACCGCTATGAATCAAAAGGAAAACGAAGCGGAGCCTACTCGTCCGGGTGTTATGATTCAAATCCTTTTATCCTAATGAATTACCAAGAAGACAATATCAATAGTATGTATACACTAGCCCATGAAGCAGGGCACTCCATGCACTCCTTTCTCTCAAAAAAAAAACAACCCTACCTTTATGCTGATTACACCATCTTCGTTGCTGAAGTGGCATCTACATTCAACGAAACCCTTCTCACAAAATATCTTTTCTCACAAGACATTGATAAAAGTATGAAAATTTATCTAACTTGTAGAGAAATAGATAATTTAAGAGGGACTCTATACAGGCAAACCATGTTCGCTGAGTTTGAGCACTTAATTTATGCTACTGCGGAAAGTGACCAGCCCATGACGCTAGACGTCTTTAAGGAAATCTATAAGAAACTACTTGAAAAATATTTTGGTAAAGATACTATTCTTGATGACTGCCTATCCCTCGAATGCTTTCGAATCCCACACTTCTACTTTAGCTTTTATGTTTATAAATATGCTACTGGGATATCGGCTGCTTATGCCTTGGCGGAGATGGTTTCAAAGGGAGGCACAACAGAATTAAACGATTATTTGAATTTTCTAAAAGGTGGCGGGTCGAAGTATCCTATAGACCTTCTGAAAGGTGCGGGGGTAGATATGACTTCTTCGGTACCAGTTAGCAACGTTCTTGAAAAGTTTTCTAGCCTGGTAAACCAGCTTGAGGATTTAACCAACTGATTTTTTTATTACTTTCTAAATAGGAATACAATTTTGAAAAGACAAGGGAGTAACCAGAAAACCCAGCGAGGCAACAACCTGAAGCGGGGTAATTCAAATGCATCGAGAAATGGACAAAACCAAAATAACGCAAATAAAAGTTCGAATCGAAATCCTGAACAAGGAAGAAAACCATACGAACCACATCTTTGGGCTTCATCAGCTTCATCCTCAACAACATTAACCTCCCACCTCGCTATGACCAATAAGCGAAATCAAGATGGGGCAGGAAATACAGTGAGTACCAATGGAGCCGGAAGGTCAAATGGGAAACCAAGGTCTCCGTCTAGCTATAAAAAAAATGGGAGAACCCGAGACGATCCACAGAAACACTTCAATAAAAGGTTTACTAATGATAAACCCAGCTCTACCTACAAAAAACCATCACCCAACGAAATAAAAACAACCACTAACACCTCGGCACAAGGAAATAAAACAGATCTTAAAAAAATTTCTATATCTAAAACAAACACCTTTGGAATAGATCCATTTGAACTTTTTTGTGCCTATCATTTAGGGATCTCATCTCAGAATCAGTATCGCCCATCAAATATCAATGACGTGTCTAACCGGTTTAAAATTGATATTGGCACAACTCGACAAATATTAAAAGAGTATGGAATGGACTCGGCTTCTTTGCTTGACCGAGACTTTGATATGGCTCTCGCGCAACTAGACATTCAAGTTGCACCAGAAGGGATCAACCGAACCGAATTAGGAAGAAGTATTTTCGAGGATTTCTTAGGAGCTCCGATAAAAAAACGAGATTGGAAAAAGATTTTAGAAGACGACAAAAAAGAAAATGCTAAAACCTTTGGCTAGAGATAGATAAAACCAAGCATCGTGCAAAAACCTTAATTAAAGGTCGTCTCTAAGCTCACACGCTTGAAATTTAATCCTTCCCAAACAATCTTATCTTGCAAACGTCTGGCCCGCCTTCCAGAACATTTTAAATCGTTCATCAATATAGAAAATGCAAACCGCTCACCATCCGCAGATTGGAAATAACCTGACAACGCGCTAACAAAATTTAACGTCCCTGTTTTAACTCGCGCCCGTTCTGCACCGTCATATTCTTTCATTCGTTTTAGAACATTACCATCCCTACCCATTACTCCCAAGGCAGAAATAAACTCTGGATAAACTCCAAGATCTTTGTATATATCCTGAAGCACTGATACAATCTGATCTGGGCTCAACTGACTTTCTCTCGACAAACCAGATCCATCTAAAATAGAAAACTCCTCAGCTTTGTATTGTAATGACTGCATATATTCATCCATAGCACGCAAGCCATTTAGAGTAGTACCTGGTTCACCATAAATCTCTGCAGCAATAGTTTTTAAAATCTGCTCAGCAACAAAATTATTACTAAACTTATTTAATCCTCTAAGAATCAGAGAAAGTGGGATCGATTCATGACTGAATAATTCATAAGCACCTTCTGGGACAGAACCTACTCGAACCTTACCCATAACCTCAACCCCAGCTTGGAGAAGATATTCTTTAAAAACCATTGCTGCGTAATGAGTAGGTTGCGTTATATTCAAGTAGTATGTTTCTCGTCTACTGTTCACTGGCATAGTCCCAGAAACAGTGATTACATTATGGTCGCCCCGGTCAACACGGTTTACAATCAATCGGCCGTATTTTGGTTTCGAGGCCGTCCTCGCTCGATTATCCACCCTTATAAACTCTATATCAGGGTCAACCACCACAATCGGCCTGTCGCCTTTTTTTTCTCCTGGAGTAACATGAACAGCAACTGTATTGAAGTTGAACGATAAAGCTCCTAATGGAGCATTATATGCTTCTACACCCGCTTTTTTATTCCAAGTTTTGACACGCCGGTTACTATCAAAAAAAGATGCATCCGCTATAATATTTCCACGAACTTTTTTAAGAGGGCTGTTCTTTAACTCGTTTGCCAAAAGCCACATCTGTTCACTAACAAGATTCGGGTCACCAAACCCTTTGATGTATATATCACCTTCAAGGATTTTGCCGACTATCGGCAGAGTCGCATACAAAGCGGTTTTGAATCGATAGTTCGCCCCCAATCGTTTCAAAGCCACAGCGGTTGTCAAAAGCTTTAGATTCGAAGCTGGCGAAAATAATCGATCACTATAAACAGAGTACAAGGTTTTATCTCTTTCAAGAGAATGAATTTTTACTCCAAAGTTTTTTTTCCGCAAACAAGAATTAAGTAAAATGGCCTCTACCTTTTTGACAAAAATAGATTCGGGCGACTCTGTTATTTGCGCATGGCTCTTCTCAGACAGCAATAAAAAAACCGGAAAAAAAACAATGATTAATATTATTTTTATATTAATAACTAATTTTTTCATCAAAAAATACTAACTTCTAATTTAAAGAAATTTAAACTTCAGTTCTTTTTTCAACCAAAGCAATTATCCAGTTACCCATAGTTAGGACTTAATTTAAATACTCAAAAATAGTTTTAAATATCATATTTTTCGCAAACGCCTGTCGAAACTAAAAGATAAAGGTCTGGTTCTATAAAAATATGGAATTTTTTATGGTAAGTATCTATTTTTTTGGACTTTCTTTAGCTTGAATACGAAGAAAAGATTTTAACATCTACTCAAAGCAAAACCTTGACCATTCTTTATTTTCTTCGTGCTACTATCTTGATTATAACTTGCAAAATATGTATTAAAGATAAGTTATTATCTTATCTGAATATTCAATATATTTATATTGATATTGTTAACTCTTTTTTTAGGTTATCTATGAAATATGATCTTTTAGGTATTGGTAATGCATTAGTTGACATCGAGGTACATGTTGACGATGCCTTTATAGAACAGAACTCTCTAGTCAAAGGTGGAATGACTCTGCTCAGTCTAGAAAATCAGCAAAAGATCCTAAAAGAACTCCATGGTCTTTCAACCAAGGTTTCATCAGGAGGTTCTGCTGCTAATACAATCCATGGACTGAGTGTCCTTGGCGGTAAAGCCTACTATTTTGGAAGAGTTGCCAATGATATTTATGGAAAATACTATGCCGAGGATATGATGTCTTGTGGTGTAGGATTTTCTGGAACTGGAAACGGGGCCAGCAATACCGGAACTTGCGTCATTTTAGTAACCCCAGACAGTGAACGGACTATGCTCACACACCTTGGAGTATCGTCTTCCTTACATCCAGATAATGTTGATGAGGAACCCATCGAAAACTCCACAATGGTCTATATCGAAGGTTATCTTTGGACCGGTGAAGACACCCGTAAGTCTGCTGAGAAACTAGCCCTATTTGCAAAAAAAAATAAAATTCCTGTCGCGTTTACTCTAAGCGATGCATTCGTTGTCAATAGCTTTAAAAAACAATTACTCGACTTCATCCAACAAAATGTAGATATTCTTTTTTGTAATGAGATAGAGGCTAGGGCTATGGCAGGAACAGAGAACACACAAGAAGCCTTTGATGTTCTTAAAGGAATAGTCGAAACTATATTTATTACCAGAGGTGCTTATGGGTCATGGGCTTCCAGTGCAGATGAAGATAAAATTGCTGTAAAAGTCTTCCCAACGAAAGCGGTCGATACTACGGGAGCTGGTGATTTATTTGCAGCAGGAGCATTATATGGAATAATTAAAAATTACACCTTGCAAGAATCGGCTATTATTGGATCCTATTGCGCATCCGAAGTTGTTTCCCAGATGGGGGGACGTATGCCCGTTGGTTCAGACCCGGACGCAGAAAAAATTATTCAAAAATACCAAAAGCTATAAAAATATGATCTGTTTATAATTAATATTTATGGCGCTTTTTGAGTACGGTGATATGACGTCCATATATCACAATGCCCTTTGGTAAAAGCTTCAAATCCCATTAAGCGGTGTTTCCATTTTGGTTTTAAAATGCGATAACATTCCTCTGCCACCGTATCTAGGTATTCTCCAAATAAACGCTCCACATCCTTTGTTTTTGTTTTACTACGAACATCAAGAAATGAAATATTTTTAATAGCTTCAATACTAGCTTTTTTTGACTCCCGGTAATACTCAAGGACTTCTTTCATCTCCTCTTTTGTTCCAGGACGATGAAGGTGCCCAGCAACGTAAATATCAAAATCAAGCTTAAGGGCCTTTTCAATAGCTTTCATCTGAGTATAAATATCTGAAGTATAAGCAAAATTTTTAAATGGGACTGACTTAGGTGTAACTATGTCCACATACATCATAATCTTGCGAGAAGGGATATAAATTATAGAATTACCCTTTCCATGCCCCTCTCCCATATAAATTAACTCGATATTAATACCACCTATTGAAAGGCGATAATTTGTCCCAAAATTAATATGCGGCAAAGGACGGTTTTTATCCCTATATCTCTTAAGAGCTTTACCTGTTTCTACCTGAGCAACTATCTGAACGCCATTGCCAGCAAAAAGGTATGCGTCACCAATATGATCAATATGCGAGTGGGAATAAACCATAAAACTTACCGGTTGACTAGTAACTTCGCTAATGGCCCTCTTGAGCAGTTTTCCCTTCCCCTTTATCGGGTCAGTGATAACAACTCCTTCTGATGTGACAACAAATATATTGTTGTACGCTCCTGTCGAAAAGAAATAAACTTCCGGAGCAAGCTGTTTTATAAAATAACCTTTTTTACCTAAAGGAGGTAGTGATTCATAATAACCATCCGATGCAAAATCATCTATAGAAAGAGACCGCGGAGAGGCTGCACAACCAAAAAAAAACCATGCAACCAGTAGAATAACCAACAATCTTGAAATCCTAAAATAATAGGTATCAAACGTAGTAAACATTTTTTTCTCCCTGTCCTCTTGAACTGACCTGAATTAGTAACTAATTTGGCTTAAAGTTAGAGATAAAAAAGCCTTAGCCTGCTACCCTCTTTTCAGCATAGGCTAACATCTTTACAATTAAAATTTTATATTCTGGCAAAGGTTATACATTTTTTATGCATTTTGCTAAACTAGTTTTTAGTTGGTACAAGTCAAACTAAAGAGACATCACCACCTACGCATTACTAATACTAAAGGAGGGCTAATACATGAAGATGACCCAATTAAACACTTTAGGATTTTTCATCTTTCTATTTCTAACGGCTTGTTATGGAACTGTAGGGGGGAATTTTGATAGCTCACAAATAAATAGTATTCAAAATCACCTGACTACCCAAGAGCAAATCTTTGAAAGATTTGGCGCCCCATTTAAGAAGGGACTTGAAAATGGCCAGGCTATGTGGACTTACCAGTATGATAAATGGAATGCCCTGGGTTCTGCCCAATCCAAAGACTTGGTCATTTTGTTCGATAACAAAAATATTGTAAAGGCCTATCGCTTTACTACTAGCAATCCGAAAAAACCGTAGTCATAAATTGTGAAAAAAATCTCCATTTTTGTCTACGACTTCGATGGCACCTTGGTCGACACATTCGAAGATATTGCAAACTCAGTCAATCTGACTCTAACCGAGATGAGTCTTCAGTCCTTGGACCGGGGAACCATTTGCAAGAATATTGGTAGCGGAGTAGTCAATCTCATGACACGCTCCTTGGCAGGCTCTGGATGTAATGATGTAGAAACGGCTGTTTCCATTTTTCAAAAATACTATAATCATCATTTGTTGGATCAAACCAATTTCTACCCAAGTGGAAGGGAAATTGTGGCGCATTTTTCAAATAAAAGAAATACTATCTTATCCAACAAACCTGTCTCATTTATCGAAAAAATTCTTATAGGGCTTAACTTTTTAAGTCCTTTTGATGTGATACTCGGAGGTGACAGCCTAAAAGAGCGGAAACCCAACCCAATTGGGCTTCAGTTGCTAATGAAAAAGTTTTCTTGTCCCGCAAAAGAAGTTTTGATGATTGGAGATAGCTCAATCGATATAGAAGCAGGAAAAAATGCGGGAGTTGTAACCTGTGGAGTTACCTATGGATTGGGTGACCCAATTTCTCTTCGTGACTCCAAACCCGATTACTTAATCAATAATCTTTCCAGGTTAAAGTCATTATTTAACTGAATGAAAATATTTTTTTCACTGTTGCCTAAAGGTTATCACTCTAACGCTCTGTCAAAGCACCCAACCCATTGATATAGATTGACTTTAAAAGTTTCGAAGCCTACAATTTTCAAGAATGGTCTCCAATAAAAAGATTAAATCAATTTACCTAATTGCCATCTGTGGCACTGGGATGGCCTCTCTTGCCGGTCTTCTTCAAAAATCTGGCTATTTGGTCACGGGATCTGATGCAAATATCTATCCACCCATGAGTACGCTTTTAAAATCATCCGGGATAGATATCAAATCGGGTTACCAACGTAACAATATTACCGCCGATATTGATCAAGTTATTGTTGGTAACGCTGTATCGAAAGATAATCCAGAGGTCTTGGCCGTCCAAGAAAAAGGCATTCCTTATATTTCTTTCCCAGAGGCCATAAAGAAGTTTTACCTTAAAAATCAAAAGTCGTTAGTTGTTACTGGAACACATGGAAAAACAACCACAACAGCACTTTTAAGTTGGGTTTTACATTCTGCTAAACGAAAACCAGGCTTCATGGTGGGCGGTTGGATGAAAAATTTTGACGGCAACCATGCCATTCCGGAAGGGGAGTTTTTTGTAAGCGAGGGGGACGAATATGACACAGCATTTTTTGATAAAGGACCCAAATTTCTGCACTATAGCCCATTTGCATCTATCTTAACAGGAATCGAATTTGATCACGCTGATATATACAGGGATCTTGATCACATAAAAGATTCTTTCAGAAAGTTTGTAAATATCATTCATCCTAGCGGGTTTCTCTTAGCTGCCTTTTCTGATAAAAACGTACAAGATGTATTAGCAGATGCTTCTTGCCAAGTCGAAACTTACGGTTTTTCTTCTTCTGCAGACTGGGTAATTGGTGACTATAAATTTGTAAGTGGTAAAGGATATTTCACCTTAAGCCATCAAAACGTCAATGTTGCAAACTTTAATCTCCCAATGATAGGGCGACACAATATCCAAAATGCCACATCGGTAGCAGTCATGGGTCTTAAACTTGGGCTCACAACTCAAGAAATTCAGGAAGGGTTTCATACATTTAAGGGAATCAAACGAAGACAAGAAGTTTTAGGAGTTAAAAACGGGGTGACCGTGATAGATGATTTTGCGCACCACCCAACAGCTATTCAACTAACACTTGAAGGGATTAAGGAGGCTTACCCTGGACAGCGCATATGGGCTATTTTTGAACCCCGTTCCGCAACTTGCAAGAGGAAGGTTTTTGAAGATAGGCTACCAAAAAGCTTCACACCAGCAGACCTAGTTATAATAGCAGATCTATTTGCACCAGATAAAATTGATCCTAAAGACCGACTAAACCCTGAATTGGTTGTCGAAAATATAAACAACGATGGTGGCGACGCTTACTTTATTCCCGATACAGAGGCTCTGATTAACAAACTAATCACCGAGTGCCGCCCAAAAGATGTACTACTCATAATGTCTTCAGGTGGTTTCTCTGGAATTCATCAAAAACTTATTGCTCGTTTGTAATCAAATATATTCCATTTAATTAATCTATGAGAAATTACGGCCAATTAAAATTAGAATTGATTTGCAAGGGACTTGTTGTCCCAGATGAAGTCCGAGGTGTATCGGAAATAACCGGTGGATATTGCGACGGCCGACCTGGTGATGAAATCGTATTGAGCCTTACTGATAACTTTATCGTCAAAGTACCAATTAAAGAAACTGGTCAGGACAAACCCACACTCAAGCTCTTCAAAGGACAAGTAAAACTAAGGTGTATGGGCAAAGAAGTTGACGTCAATATTGTCCCTCTGCCTAATTTTGTCAGAGAACAAATGAAAAAACGTTCCCCAATATCAGAAAATTCTTGTATCGATGGGTATTGCATGAATTTGTTTTTAAGAGCGGTTGGACAAAAAAACCGCCTTAACTTGACACTTGAAACTATTCTTTCTGCGGTCAAAGCAGCCTTTGAAGAGGGTGCTGCTGACCTTATTCAATTCAATATGGACTACTGTCGTGAACCAGATCGTGGTCTTACTCGTTTGGCACCAGTTGTACAGGCTATAAAAAAAGAGTTCAGTACCTTCATAGCCTTGCGTGGTTTCCCTCCCACAGACAAACAAACTTTAGACAAAGTTTACGCTGCGGGAATTGATTTATTAAATCTTCCGCTTGAAGGTTTTGTTGGTTTTCCTAAAAAAGAAGATGCAATATCACAGCCACTTGTATATGGCGCGTTAGAATATGCTGCAAAAATTTTCCCAGCTGGAACTGTTTGGACAGAGCTATTTTTAGAATCAGGTTCCATTGAGGCTCTGAAAGATAAAATCGATTACCTCACAGAAAAAGGAATTCTCCCCTTATTAAAATTAGTACCACCAAACATCGTCACCGAAGAATATTACCTCCATGTTATCGAAGCTGCTCGTTACTTAGAAAAATCTGTCCAAAACGCCCAGTTCCCACTCAAGTGGCTTTTCCCTCACTGCCGCTATATGTCCCCGTTGGACACTCGTTTTTTTATTGATCCACCAAACAAAGCAAAGCTTAACGCAAAACCTGTTTATAAATCTTTATTAGGCCGTAAAACGCTTGAGGGATATACAAAGCTACGACGAAAATTGCGAATCAAAGACGTAAGTGATTCGTACGAGTCAGCCGGCTTGTAAAACTGATTTACACGTTTTAAATTTTATTTTAATTCTCTAATAATAAAAAAAACCCTATTTTAGATCAAGTTAAGGGTAGCCCTTGAACTCTTATTGAACTATCTGTTAGGGTAAAGCTATGAGTTTATGTGATCTAGGTTTAAAAAATAAAGCGGTTAGAGATCTCGATATTCCTGAAGTGCCTCTGGTAAAATTGGACACTTTATGGCTTCAAATCGGTGGGACCCTATGCAATTTAGAGTGCACACATTGCTTCATCAGTTGTGGTCCAAAAAATCATACGCATGAAATGATGAACCTGAAAGAAGTACAGGGACGGTTGTTAGAATCTAAAGATCTAGGAGTACGCGATTACTATATAACAGGCGGTGAAGTTTTCATGAATCCCGATATTTTTGAAATTTTAGCCGCTATTCTCGAGTATGGTCCGCTTGACGTTCTGACTAATGGAACCCTTATCACTCTTGGAAAAGCTGCCCGGTTAAGAGAAATTCAAAGCAAATCTTCTCATAGACTCCAATTTCGTGTGAGCATGGAAAGTTTCGATGAAAAGCTAAATGATCTAACACGTGGAGAAAATTCTTTTAATAAAGCTGCAGAAGGAATTAGCAACTTAAACTCTTTCGGATTTTCCCCTATCTTAACTGTCACACGTAACTGGGATGAGGCAAAAGAAGCAGAAATGGAAGAAGGTTTTTATAATTTTCTAAAATCGCTAAATATTTCTGAACCACGAGTCAAAATCCTTCCAGGATTCCTCCTCGGTCAACTGGCGGTAAATACACGTAACTACTTGGGACACGAACATGTTACTAAGGAATGTTTTGAAAATTATGATATTACAAACTTACAATGCGCAACATCCCGAATGGCAACCAAAACAGGCGTCTATGTGTGCCCTATTCTTGTCGATAATGACAAAGCAAGAATGGGAGAAACGATAAAAGAAACGCTACATCCTTTTCCACTTGCTCATTCCGCCTGCTATACCTGCCGCATTACTGGAATGACCTGTAAAAGTAACTAAGACTACTCGCCTTATTGAGAAAACCTTTATTATTTTTAATAACATACTAGTATTCTTTTGTGTACATATTTGACCTGTTGTGCGGTACATTGACTTTTTTAAAGAAAATCTTTCAAAATATTATTTTTTTAATGCATTAGGAATATATTTATGGCACTTCTTGAGTCCACTATGCCGCCTCTCGGAACTCCAGCTCATGACTTTTCACTTTGTGGTGTAGATAGTAAAACTCATTCATTAAAGAATTATTCAAAAAAAATAGTCCTAGTGATTATATTTATGTGCAATCATTGCCCATATGTAAAGGCTGTCCTTAAACGAATTATTGATCTACAAAATGATTTTTTAGGCCAAGGAGTTCAATTCATAGGAATCAACCCCAATGATGCAATACGCTATCCCGATGATTCGTTAGAAAATATGAAAATCATTGCAAAAGAAAATAATTTTTCGTTTCCCTATTTAGTTGATCCAAGCCAAGAAACAGCTAGGCTATATGATGCTGTTTGTACCCCTGATTTATATGTCTATGGTAAAGATCGTAAACTTGTCTATCGTGGACGAATCGATGATAACTGGGAACACCCAAAAAAGGTAACCCAGAGTGATTTAAAGTTGGCTTTGGAAAACGTACTTACAGGACAGCCAGTTGCTAATGAACAGATACCCTCCATGGGCTGTTCAATTAAATGGAAAACAACATAACAAGGATACCTTATGAAATTGCAAAAAAAATGGTTATTTATTCTATTCGGAATCGTTGTTATTGGATCAATGTTTGCCGAAAAGATTGTCGAATTTTATTTTGACTGGATCTGGTTCGCTAATCATCAAGTTGATTCTGTTTTTTGGACTATCATTCTATCTCAATGGGGATTTGGTTTAGCCACAGGTGTTTTCTTTTTTATTTTCACCTGTTTTCCTCTTAAACGAATGTTTAATAAAAGCTCTGATATGCCAGTTGTGTTGTCCGATAATGTTCGCCGTGAGTTACCTCTTCTTGATTTTATCGCTAGCAACCTTAAACACCTTATGTTTTTTGGTCCACTCGCACTAGCTTTAATGACTGGATTGATCGTTGGACAAAAATGGGAACTTCTCCAACTTTATTTCAAGGCTGTTCCTTTTGGCAATGCAGACCCTATTTTTGGGAATGATTATTCCTTTTATCTTTTCACTCTTCCACTTCTCAACCTTGGAAAATCTATTCTGTGGGAAATTTTAGTTATTCTCGGCATTGGAGCAGGCCTTATATTTTTCCTGAAGCAGTTTATTTATTTTGGTCCAAGTGGAATCGTAATGCGACAAGAAGCCCGACGACCACTATCTTTTTTAGCCTTTTATTTTCTTATTCTCATGGCCATGGAATTTCATTTAAAGCAATATGGCCTGCTGGTAGGGGGTAGTGGTGTGATATCAGGTATAGGGTTTGCTGATTTTCACGGACAACTTCCAATACTCCAAGCAATGTCGGTCCTATCTCTCATTGGAGCTGGGCTTAGCTTCTTTATTGCAACTGGACGTGGTTTAAAAAAAGTTAC
>TARA_B110000438_G_scaffold126609_1_pt1 | contig 14084 bp, 12 predicted proteins | sample TARA_B110000438 | Tara Oceans TARA_B110000438 (sample SAMEA4398413) | marine metagenome | biome: Polar Biome; feature: [MES] marine water layer (ENVO:01000295) within the mesopelagic zone...; material: water (ENVO:00002006), including particulate matter (ENVO:01000060) such... | reverse complement strand
AATGGATGATAAAAATATATCCTTTCGTAATAATACAGATACCAATAGTAGCATGGATAATTATTAATACATTTAAGCCAGAATATAAAATTTTAGACAGTAGCATCAGAAAGTTAGTTATAAAGGTCGCAAAATCGAGAAGTATGACAGGGCGTAATACCGTTACAGTAATTATATTCATATTGGTTTTTCTTGGATATTTCTTCTTTAGTGAGAGGTTTGGGTTAGGTACTATCGCACTTACTGGTGTCTTTTTATACATTTTAGGAGGGTTTGTCAGGTGGAATGATTTAAGTAGGCATACTCACTGGGGTGTGATTATACTATTTGGAGCAACAATTTCTCTGGGTACTAGTATCAGGTCAACCGGAGCCGCATTATGGTTAGCCGATCAGGTAATTATGCTATTTGGAAGCATGATGGATACGTTTCCATTTTTTAGTGATTTAATTGTTATCATGATTACTGCGGCTATGACAAATATTTTATCTAGTTCTGCAACAGTTGCTGTCCTTGGCCCGATAACAATGAATCTTATTCCTGATATGATGCATATTGGTTTAGTAACAGCAATCTCATCAGCGTTTGGTTATTTTACAGCTGTTGCCGCTCCTGCTTGTACAATTGTTTATTCAAGCGGTATGTTAAAACCGAAAGATTTTTTAAAAATAGGTTGGCGAATAGGGTTCGTATCAATTTTTTTATTAATAGTCTATGTTAATACATACTGGGTGATTATCAATTAAACATAAATTGAGGAATTAACGTAATGAAAATTTTAATAGCCGTAGGAAGCAAACGATATTCAAAACCGACACTCCATTTAGGCATGAAAGTTGCTCAGGCTTTTAAAGCAAAAACAACAATAATAGATGTTGGTGAAAAGATAAGCGAGTTCAGTTCTCAGCTAGTTGAACTGGCTCAAGATCAGATGGAATCTTGGGACTTTGATCCTCCTGGTGTCGACGTGCTAGAATGGGCATTTAATTATTTATCTGATAATTCATTAATTGCTTCTAAACAGATTGAAACCGGGTTTCCAAAAAATAGATTAATCGATGACGGAGAAGATCGAAAATTGGTTTACTTGTCCGGGACTGTTTGTGAAGATGTAAACCTGATTCTACGTAATGGAGATATTATCTCTGAGCTTAGAGAAGAGGTGCAGTATGGTGGCTATGATGTTACCATAGTAGGGAAAAGTCAGAAAAGGAATATGTCGCATGATTTATTACAGTATATCAATAGTTCTATTTTAGTTGTGAACCAGCATAATAATGAAAAATTCACTAGAGTATTGTTACCCATTGATAATTCTCAAGGAACAATGAAAGCAGCAAAATATGGTATTCGAGTAGCAATAGCTTATAATATAGGCATAGATGTTCTTACGATTTTGAGTGATAATGGCTCCGGCAGTGATAAAAGTCTGAATACCTCAAAAATAACAAAACTGATTCGAAGATCAGGAGTTAGCTACACAAATCTAGAAGAATACGGAGATCCAGTTGAAAAAATTATTGAAAAAGCGAATGATGATAAGATAATAGTCATGGGAGCTTCTAACATGAGCCCCATAAAAAGATATTTTAAAGGAAGTAAACCCTTATCCGTAATGAACAGGTGTAACGTTCCAATATTAATAGTAAAATAACAGTATAATTCTTGGAGCAATTATGTTTGATAAAATAGATTTATCTGCGATTATCAATATTTCGCTTTTTTTATTTTTCTTAATACCGTTATTCCTTTTTATCTATCTCTATTTCCATGATAGAAACCAGAGCCAGCATGCTGTCCTAAGAAACTTTCCTATCCTAGGTCGAATTAGATACATGTTAGAAATGCTCGGGCCAGAATTCCGGCAATATTTATTTGACTCTGATCATGAGGGGAAGCCCTTTAATAGATCAGACTTTGCTAATATAGTTGTTCAAGGAAAATATTTAAAAACTGTAATAGGTTTTGGTTCAAAACGTGATTTTGAAAAACCTGGTTTTTACATTCGCAATTCAATGTTCCCTAAACAAAAAGAGGAGATGCTGGTTGAAACTTCTCCTAAAATTAGGACAAAACGCTATATTGGTACAGAAGGGTTATTCTCAAGAACCGAACACCTTGAAGAGGTTGATGTTTCACCTTGGACACTGCCTGATGAAAACGCAATAGTCATCGGAGAAAATTGTCGAGAGCCGTGGAGGGTCAAAGGTCCAGTCGGCATGAGCGCGATGAGCTATGGATCCTTAGGCGAGAATGCAATTAGCTCTATGAGTTACGGCCTTGGCATGGCTACGGGCTCATGGGTCCATACTGGAGAGGGTGGTCTGGCTCCGTACCATACGCTTGGTGGGGGTGATGTTATTATGCAGATAGGGTCTGGCATTTTTGGAGTTCGTAATGAAGATGGAACTTTCAGCTGGGAGAAGTTTAAAGAAAAAGCTGAAAACCCTCATATTAGATGCTTTGAAATAAAATTAGCACAGGGTGCGAAGATTCGCGGTGGACATGTAGAAGGAAACAAAGTTAACCCTGAGATTGCTGAAATAAGAGGAGTGACTCCTTGGAAGACCGTTGACTCTCCTAACCGGCATAATCAATTCCATGATCATGCTTCTTTATTCGACTTTATTGATAAAATGAGAGAGCAAGGGGGTAAGCCAATAGGTATAAAGATAGTAATGGGTGGACCCGATTCCGCAGATGAATTATGTAGCTATATGAAAGATACTGGTAGAGGACCAGACTTTATTACTGTTGATGGCGGTGAGGGTGGCTCGGGTGCTACATACCAGGAAATGGCCGATAGCATGGGACTTCCAATAAAGTCAGGTCTTATATACCTAGACAATGCACTTAGATCCCATGGGGTTAGAGAAAGGGTCAAGATATTTGCTAGTGGAAAATTATTTAGTCCTGATAAAATTGCGATTGCCATGGCCATGGGAGCCGATATGGTAAATATCGCTCGAGGTATGATGATATCGGTAGGATGTATAGGCGCCGCAAAGTGCCATACAAACCATTGTCCTGTAGGTGTTGCAACGACAGACAAAGAACATCAAAAAGGCCTAGTGGTTAATGAAAAAAAATGGCGAGTGCTTAACTATGTTATTACACTGAGAAATGGTCTTCATACGTTAGCGGCTGCTACGGGAATTGATTCATATACAAAGTTTAATAGAAGTCACATTGTCTACCGTGATCAGTATAGTCAGGTTACGCCGTTTGACAAGTTATTTCCATATCCAGAATCATAAAACTTTTTTATTAGTACTAATTATAAATAAATTGTAACAGATAATTTAGAGAGGAAAATCATGGACTTAATTCATCCAATATTTAAATGGCTGCATGTAATTGCTGGAATCATGTGGATAGGCCTTCTATACTTTTTTAACTTTGTAAATACCTCTTTTGCTCCTACTATGGATGGAGATACAAAAAAGAAGGTTGTGCCTGAACTGATGCCTAGAACATTATACTGGTTCAGATGGGGTGCCGCATATACTTGGATCACAGGTATTGTATTACTTTACGTAATTTATTGGTCAGGTAGTGAAGGTTTGATGCCCGGAGATTTCACTTCAGATGATGTAACTGGTGAGCCCGCAAATATGTTCATTCATATTTTACTCTTATTCACTTTTGTTGCGGTTTTTCTATATGATTTCATATATAAAAGCCCACTAGCTTCAAATGTTAGATTAGTTACAGTTATTAGCTTTCTACTTATTTCCGTTTATGTTTTTGCAATGCAAAAATTTGCAGGATTTGAATATCGTACTTTTAATATTCATTTAGGGACAATGTTTGGTACTCTAATGGCATTCAATGTATGGTTTCGAATTTGGCCTGCTCAACAAAAAATTATCAATGCAATAAAGAATGGTGAACCACCTGACGCTGATTTATTAGCGCTTGCTGGACTAAGATCAAAACATAATACCTATATGTCCGTTCCACTGGTTTGGACAATGATTGGGGTCCACCATTCAGGGACTGCATTAGCAGGCGGAGGTTGGATACCTGGCTTAACATCTCAGACTACCTGGTTGGTCCCATTATTTTTTGTTGTTTTGGGCTGGCACCTTGTTTTTCAAATGTATAAAAAAGCAGGAACTATAAAAGGTTTTTAGTTTTTAGTATTTTACAATTAATAATAAAAAGCCTCAGTTTTCTGAGGCTTTTTATTATCCATATTAGGGTAAGTAATTGAAAAGAAATAAGGCAATATTATTATTAGTTCTTGCGGGAATTTTATGGTCAATGGGAGGAGTACTCATTAAAAGTATTCCATGGCCTCCGCTTGCAATCTCTGGTCTCCGAGGTGGAATCGCAGCCATAGTTATTTATCTATTGAGCAGTGGAAATAAACTAACTTTTTCAAGATCAAAAATAGTAGCGGCCTGTTGTTACGCTCTTGTTGTTACACTATTTGTTATGGCAAATAAACTAACTACTGCTGGAAATGCTATTTTATTACAATACACTGCACCTGTCTATGTTGCTTTCTTTGGATATATGTTTCTTGGAGAGAGATCTACGATAGTTGATTGGGCCACAATAGCTATTCTACTAACTGGACTGGCATTATTTTTTATTGATGAACTAACGCTAGATGGTTTTACCGGAAATATATTTGCCATATTCTCTGGTATGAGTTTTGCTGCTCTGACTTTACTATTACGAAAACAAAAAGATGACTCACCGTCTGATTCTGTGCTCTTGGGAAATATACTCACATTGATCATTGGTCTTCCTGTTATTGCAACAGGTATAAGCTTAGAGATAAAACCTGTAATTTTAGTGTTGGTCTTAGGCATTTTTCAGCTTGGAATACCATATATATTATATACTACAGCTATAAAGCATGTGACAGCCTTAGATGCCATAATTTTTCCCATTATTGAGCCGATACTTAATCCTATATTAGTATTTATTATTCTTGGTGAGACCCTAGGTCCGTGGTCGTTTTTAGGAGGTACAATGGTTCTAGGTGGTGTAGTGCTAAGAGGTATAATCAAAAAATAAAAAGGCTCCTTTTGGAGCCTTTTTAAATAGAAATAATAAGTGAAAAATTATTTTTTTAATTTTTTCACGAATTAATTCAATTCACATGCCATATCATGCCCACAGCACATCGGTGACTTTATTTTTCCATGACCATCAGGGCATTTGGCTATGGCAACTTGGGTACCATCATCTTTTGTTATGTGGTCATGTACTAGTGATGTTCCACATTTTGCACACTTAAGGTCCTCTACTCCCATACCACAGTGATCACATTCATATTTAGCCATTTTTCGTTCCCTTTCAGTATTTAGTTATTATAAAAATTAAGATACATCAAAACGATCAAGATTCATTACCTTGGTCCAAGCATTGACAAAATCTTTCACAAATTTATCTTGTGAGTCATCACTCGCATAGACTTCTGCTAATGCTCTTAGTTGAGAGTTAGAACCAAATACGAGGTCAGCGCGTGTAGCCGTTCTTACAACTTCGCCTGAAGAGCGATCACTAGCTTCATAAGAGTTTCTTCCTGTCGCTTTCCATTCTACTTCCATATCGAGCAATGTAATAAACCAGTCATTAGTGAGTTTTCCAGGTGTGTTAGTGAAAACACCGTGACCATCTGCACTAATACCTAATGATCGCATTCCACCAACAAGTACTGTCATCTCTGGAGCCGTTAGTCCTAGTAGCTGTGCTTTATCTAACAACATTTGTTCAGCAGTGACTTCAAACTCTTTTTTATGATAATTTCTAAAACCATCAGAAAAAGGTTCAAGCACATCAAATGATTCTACATCAGTCTGGTCTTGCGTGGCATCTCCTCTACCAGGCGTAAATGAAACGTTTACACCTGATGCTTGTTCAATACCTACATTCCCAGCAAGTACGACAATATCTGCTACAGAAGCACCAGTATCTGAAGCGATTTCTCCAAGTACGCCTAATACGCGAGCAAGTTGTTCTGGCTTATTTATCTCCCAATCCTTTTGCGGAGCGAGACGAATACGAGCGCCATTCGAGCCACCACGCATATCTGAACCACGAAAGGTTGAAGCGCTAGCCCAGGAAGTTTCCACCAACTCTTGAACAGTGAGTCCACTGTCTGCAATACGGGATTTAACAACGTCTATATCATAGTCACTATTTCCCGCTGGAATGGGATCCTGCCATATAAGTTCTTCTTCCGGAACTTCTGGCCCCATATATCTTGTTATAGGACCCATATCACGATGAAGTAGTTTGAACCATGCTCGTGCAAAAGCATCTGCAAACTCATCCGGGTTCTCATGAAAGCGTTTTGAGATTTCTCTATAGATAGGGTCTTCACGCATCGCCATATCGGCAGTAGTCATCATCGTTTTCACACGAACTGACGCATCTTCTGCATCTGGCGCAAGATATTTTTCCTTAGGATCTACAGGATGCCACTGGTGTGCCCCTGCTGGACTTTTACCAAGTTCCCATTCGTTCCCAAATAATATATCAAAATAGCCATTGTCCCACTGAGTAGGATTAGCGGTCCAGGCACCCTCTATTCCGCTGGTAATACTATCACGACCTAATCCTGAGCCATGGTCATTTTTCCAGCCAAACCCCATTTGCTCAAGCGGAGCTCCCTCAGGCTCAACACCGACGAGATCCTCACTGCCAGCACCATGAGCCTTACCAAAAGTGTGTCCACCCGCGGTAAGGGCAACAGTCTCTTCATCATTCATCGCCATACGACTAAATGTTTCTCTTATATCTCTCGCGCTTGCAAGCGGATCAGGATTCCCATCTGGGCCTTGCGGATTTACATATATCAGACCCATTTGCACTGCGCCAAGTGGCTTATCAAGCTCACGTTCACCAGTGTAGCGGTTGTTAGTGAGCCACTCGTTTTCTTTTCCCCAGAATATATCTTCTTCAGGTGCCCAAATATCTGCTCTACCGCCACTGAAGCCAAAAGTCTTTCCACCCATTGACTCAATAGCAACGTTGCCAGCTAGGATCAGCAAGTCTGCCCAGCTGATCTGGTTGCCATATTTTTGCTTGATAGGCCAAAGCAGTCGACGTGCTTTATCCAGGTTCCCATTGTCTGGCCAACTGTTAAGCGGAGCAAAACGCTGTGCGCCAGTACCGCCACCTCCGCGCCCATCGGTAGTCCTATAGGTACCGGCAGCGTGCCAGGTCATGCGAATGAAGAAAGGCCCATAATGGCCATAGTCAGCAGGCCACCAATCCTGAGAGTCTGTCATAAGATCATTCATGTCTTTTTTAAGCGCATCATAGTCGATCTTTTGAAACTCTTCTCTGTAATCAAAATTTTCATCCATAGGATCAGACTTGCTATCGTGCTGGTGAAGAATATTTAAGTTTAGCTGGTCTGGCCACCACTGATTGTTTGACATTGCACCCTTTGTGTGCTGACTGTCTGATCCGTGAGATACGGGGCATTTATTTTCTGGTTCCATAATAAATCCTTTCTTAATTGTGTTTTGAGCATGTGCCAATGATGGTCATTTCTACATCATCAACATCAAATTCGAATTTTTTTTCTATTTTAGATATTAATTCGTCATTAACCAATTGAACATCTACGAGGTTATCGCATACTTTACATTTTAAATGGTCATGAGAATCCGTATTCCAATCATAGCGTGCAATGCTACCATCATTTATAATATTGATATGACCAGATTCAGCCAAAACCTTAAGGTTTCGATAGACGGTTCCTAAACTTATGTTTGGAATTATTTTTTTCGTTCTATCAAATACCCATTCAGCCGTTGGGTGAGAATTAGTGTTATACACAATATTTTTGATTGTCTCTCTCTGATGACTATATCGCACGATTAAGTTTATTAATAAATAGTAATAATTCCTATTAATCTAGTTTGTAAAAACAAATAAATAAAGAGCGTTGGAGATTTAATCCAGACCGATTTTTCTTAGATCCTTTTTTTAGTATCTATGTATCTATTAACTTCTAGCCGTGAAAGTATATATAAGCGCAGATATGGAAGGGATAACTGGCGTTACGAACTGGGAGGAGGTTGACCATAACAAATCCGCTTACACTCAGTTTCAAAAACAAATGTCTCTTGAGGTTGCAGCCACATGTAAGGGTGTAATATCTGCTGGTGCAAAAGAAATACTAGTAAAAGATGCTCACTATTCAGGAAGAAACATTTTACCTAAATACTTGCCTAAAAGGGTTAAGATTATACGCGGGTGGAGTGGCCACCCATACTCTATGCTGCAAGAAATAAACAGCCGGTTTGACGCACTTATGTTTATAGGATATCACTCAAGAGCTGGCAGCGGAGGCAACCCCTTAGCGCATACTATGTCTAGCGCAAAAATTGAAAGGATTATGCTGAATGATCGTGAGGCTTCTGAACTGCTTTTACATGGGACAATTGCATCAAAATATCATGTCCCGCTAACATTTGTTTCTGGCGACAGTGTTATTTGCCGAGAGGCAAAAGATATTAGTCCTAACATAGTGACGCATTCTACAATGCATGGGGTTGGAGATTCTACAATCAGTCTACAACCCGGGCTGTCGATAAATATTATAAAAAAGAAGGCTGAACAGTCATTGGATGGTGATCTAAGAAAGTGTATCTGGGCAAACCCAAGCAGATTTAAATTGATAATTAAATATATGAAGCATGTGGATGCATATAAGGCATCGCAATATCCTGGTGCGAGAATGTTGAGCCCAAAAAGTGTTTGTTATGAAGATAAGGACTATGATAATATAATGCGTTTTATTCTTTTCTGTGTCTAGATGAGCTGGGTATTTGAGCCATCGCTTCTAGTTGGATGTCCTGTTTTAAACCAGGGCCTAAGTTTTCCAGTAAACAATATATACTGTGTTGGTAGAAATTATAGAGACCATGCATTGGAAATGGGTGTTAACCCAGATCGAGAGCCGCCGTTTTTTTTTCATAAAATTTCTGAAATTTTATTGACACCTGGTAATAATCTTGATTATCCAATGGATACAAAAGAGTTGCACCATGAAGTAGAGCTGGTTGTTGCTATATCTAATGATGGTTATAAAATATCAAAGTCGGAAGCGAAAGACATGATCTTTGGATATGCGGTAGGTGTTGATCTCACAAAAAGGGATATACAGAAAAAAGCAAAAGAAACTGGAAAACCATGGCTAAGTGGGAAGGTGTTTTCAGGTTCTGCGGCGATATCAGAGATAGTATTAAAGGATGAATCTCTGGAGACAGATAAATTAGAAATTAGCCTTAATGTGAATGATGAGCTTAGGCAAAGGTCTGGCTGCGATAAAATGATTTGGTCAGTCAATGAGATTATATATTTGCTGTCTCAGACTGTACCTCTTTGTCCAGGAGATTTAATTTATACGGGAACGCCATCTGGCGTTGGTGAAGTAAAAAAAGGTGACACAGTATCAGCTAAACTTCATCAGAATAACAGTACAAAACTAAAATTTGAAATAAAGTAAATTGGTAAAAATAATAACGCTATTATTACTCATTACCTCATGTAGGTCAAATGACCCGCTTGGTTGGGTCTCATCATTGCCAAAGCCTTGGACTCTAAGTAATGACCAAGTTACAAAACTGCTTCCTCAGTTTCATAAAAATTTTCCAGAGTTTGAAAAGCGGTTGAAGGCGATTAATATTTGGAGAATAGGCACCCCGTATGGAATATTTAAGCTAGGCGAAGAGATAGCACCTGATCTTGACCCATTACTAAGGATTGACACTTCTGACTGTACGGTTCATGTGCTCACGTCACTTGCTTTTAGTACTAGCAACAGCTGGACTGAGACTCGAGAAAAAATGATTGACATACACTATAAACCAGATTCTGATGGCAAAAAGATACCAACCTATAGGTCGCGCTGGCACTACACATCCGATAGGATTATAAATAATCCATATACGACCGATATTACGAAGTCAATAATCCAAAAAGAAGACCTAGACTCGGTGGTCATTGTACTAAATAAAAAAACCGACGGATCTGAGTTTCTTGATCTTAATTGGACCTCCAAGAATACAGTTCACTTTATTCCAGCAAGAAATATTGATCAGGATATTCTGTCTATGCTTCCCATTGTGTGTGGTACAGCATTCGTAAGAAAATCCTATTTTAAAAATGGAATTGTGATTGCACATGAAGGGGTTCTCATTGATAATAAAGAATTGATACATGCCTCATCTGAAGAGGGTAAAACAGTCAAGGTAGACCTTATCGATTATGTTAATAATAACGGCAGTCTTCGGTTCGATGGGATAATGTTTTACAAGTTTCATTCAAAGGGTTGAAAATTATTTTACATAAATAAGCTTACGAGTCTTTATTATTTTTTGATCCACTGAAAGAGTAGAAAAATAAATCCCAGTAGATTGAATTTTTCCTGAATTATTTTTCCCAAACCATTTTATCCCATACTGACCAGGTATCAGCCTCGAATCGAGGAGAGTTTTTATAAGTCTACCATCAAGCGACCATATATCAATTTTTATATTTTTTAGTTTAGGAGTAGAAAAAACGATCTCTGTTTCTGAATTAAACGGGTTTGGATAATTTTGATTCAGGGTATAACTATTAGGCATTGGTGAGCTGGTAGAGAATACAGTGTTAGAGATGGTTGACTCATTCCAATATCTGTCTGCTACAGTAGAAAAATAGAGATATGTATTCGCCGTGTCATTAATCCCTTGGTGGTCAATAATTGATATAGGATCTTGAGTAAACTGAATGTCAATAATATTAGCATTATCAGGATCTGCATTAGGATCAAGAGATCGATATGTTATTAACCATACAGGTTCATTGATTTCGCCAGGGTATGATATAATCTGAAACTGATCATTATTAAGTTCTGATAGTACGAGTGTTGGTGATGATGGAGGAGCATACGTTGTAATGGGGTTTAGTTTAATCTTTGATAGATTCCGAAAGAATGTTTCTCCAGCAGGAACGAAATAATTATTATCATCCCAAGTTGCATAACTAAAGAATTGGAAACCGTCAACCCAATCTAGAGATCGGCAACCTCCAATAATAGAAGAGTGATTATTCCAGAGATTATTATCTGCCAGTATATACGAACCAGGACCAACCGTAAATGATCGACCTGATTCAATTCCATCTTGGATGAATGAGACCCAGCACTCTGGGCAATCGCCAGATAGCATTCCAGTAAAACCGCTGACTGTTGTCCAGTGATAGTGCATTGGCATCAAATGATCAAGGTAACCTTCATTAAACCAAAGGGCGCCATCTTGGAATACTGTACCATAACCTTGCCAACCAGACCAATTGTATTTTCCTAATACAGCTGCAGATAATCGAACGTGAGGTTTGACCCTCTGTATTGAGTCATGTAAGGAACTAACAAACTCGGTTACGCTCCATCTCCACCAGTCTTCCCATGAACTATAACCGCTTGGTATGCCACCAGAGTAAGGGTGTAGATAATCATATAGATATCTTCCTGAAGGATTTTGTGTTAATTGGCTTAAGATTTCTTCTGATATCATTCCATCCAAACCAGCGATCTCAGACTCCGCATCTAAAGACTGTCTGATGCTGTTGGTATGTTCATTCCACCTTACATAATCAAGATGTAGGCCATCTATATCATAGTTATTAACAATCTCCATAGCTATTTTGATTGTATACTCTCTAACTGCGGGGAGTCCCGGAGAAAGAGATCTATAGGATGACATCGCGGTACCATTCTGATCACGACATATCCACTCCGGGTGTTCATATGCTGGTGACCCAGGGCGTGTACTTGAGGTCTGAAACACGTTAAACCAAGCGTGTACTTCCATCCCTTTTTCATGCGCGAGTTCGATAGCTTTAGTAAGCGGGTCGTATCCCGGGTCTTGATATCCAGCATAATAGCCCCAGGGCTCATAGGCTGAGCTATAGTATGCTGTTCCGCTTTGTCTTACTTGGAAAATAATTGCGTTCATGTTTGCTGTTTTATGATCATTTATAATTTGTTGAAGGTGACTGATATTTTCTGCTGTATTTTTATTTCTATCAATGTGATCCCATGTGATGACCCATGTGGCCCGGAATTCTTCGTTCTCCGGATTGGCCTGGAGATATCCTATTAAAGAGAATAATAATAGGATTAGTTTTGGGAACAATGATCTATTATACAATAATAGGCTCATAAAAAATCAGAATTATCACAATTATATCAATTATTTTTATGATAGAAATTTGGTATGAAATCTTTTAACAAACATATTATAATAATCAGCGCTATCTTTTCATTCTTTTTTATTTTTTCCTGTTCATCTGATTCATCTTTAATTATGCAAAAACCTCCTGCACTTTTAGTGGGGGACACGATCGCGTTTTGTGCGCCATCGGGCTTTCTAGACTCTGTTCGTATGAGTCTCGCTAGATCAAGACTTGAAGAAAAAGGTTTTTACATAACCCAGGAAGAATCACTCTACAGAAGATGGGGATATTTAGCAGGCACAGATGAACAAAGAGCCAGCGAGCTTATGCATCATTTTAAAGACAAGTCTGTAAAGGCTATTTTCCCAGGGACTGGGGGATATGGAAGCACAAGAATTCTTTCAATGCTTGATTATGATATCATAAAAAGTAATCCAAAAATTTTCATTGGATTTAGTGATATAACCGCGCTTCATATAGCCTTTAATCAGCTTGCCAATCTAATTACTTTTCATACCCCAAATCCGATGTATGGTCTAGGAAGCAAAAAGGGTCTTGATCCTATCTCTGAATTATACTTTTGGTCATTATTAATGAATAGTAATGATTATACCTATGAGATTCCATTTGATTTATATGGGGACTCCTTAAAAGTTCAAACTATGGTTCCAGGGATTGCCTCAGGAAAGTTAGTTGGTGGAAATTTATCGCTTATTTGTTCAACGATGGGTTCGGTTTATGAAGCTAAGACAATGGGTTCCATATTGTTTATTGAAGATGTGGGAGAGGCTCCTTATAGAATAGACCGTTATCTTAGCGAACTAAAACTTGCTGGTAAATTGGATCTGGTTAATGGGATTATTATTGGTAGGTTCTCTAGGAGAGAAACTGAAGCTCCTGATAGATCTACTGATTTTCAAATGCATCAGGTTTTCCAACAATATTTTTCAAAAATGAAAGTCCCCGTTATCTTTAATTTCCCCTCTGGGCATGGATCTAAAAACGTATCACTACCGCTTGGATGCATTGTTGAGATTAATACGGACGACGAAATATTTAAGGTCTTAGAGTCACCAATTAAGAATTAAGATTATTGATTTTTTTTGAATAGCTTTGACAGATATTAGTGGGAAAAATAAACTCTTTTTATTATTTAAAATAGGATTTAAGAAGAAAAATGATACAATTTACTTCACATGGTGACTACGGCAATTGGGTGGATAATAAGTGGCTTGATAGTAGCTCTGAGAATAGAATTAGTGTTATCTCTCCGTATTTTGATAAACAGATCGCAACGATTCCAGATTCAGGAAAAAGTGATCTAGATATAGCAGTAGAAAAAGCAAAATCTGCATTTCCTAATTGGGCAGATACTAATATTCGTGATAGAGCGCAGATCATGTTCAGGTTTAAGTCAATCATAGAAAAAGATATGGACAATCTTGCAGCATTAATTGCCCTAGATAATGGCAAAACAATAGCAGACGCAAGAGGAAGTATACTTCGAGGTGTAGAGGTGATTGAGTATGCTACTAGCCTACCCAATGTTTTAAACGGTGAATCGTCAGATGTGGGTCCCGGAATCAACTGTACTATGACACATGAACCATTAGGTGTTGTCGCGGGCATCACTCCATTCAACTTTCCGGTCATGGTTCCTCTGTGGATGATTCCGTTGGCGATAACAGCGGGAAATACATTTATATTAAAACCCTCAGAGCAGACACCTCTTGCTGGTCTGAAGCTTGCTGAATATTTAAAAGAAGCCGGTCTCCCAGATGGTGTGTTTAATGTTGTAAATGGTGCAAAAACAATTGTGGAAGCACTGTGTGATCACCCCGATATAAGGGCCATGGCTTTTGTTGGTTCCTCAAACGTTGCAAAAATAG
>TARA_B110000438_G_scaffold224567_1_pt1 | contig 14087 bp, 15 predicted proteins | sample TARA_B110000438 | Tara Oceans TARA_B110000438 (sample SAMEA4398413) | marine metagenome | biome: Polar Biome; feature: [MES] marine water layer (ENVO:01000295) within the mesopelagic zone...; material: water (ENVO:00002006), including particulate matter (ENVO:01000060) such... | reverse complement strand
TGCTCTTTTAGATAATGCGTAAGAAAAATTAGTATCAGCTGGCGGTCCATTAAACAAATCTTTTTCAATCATTGGATATTTGCTAGCTTTATCTGGATAGATACAAGTACTTAATATAGCAATTACTCTATCAACATTATATTCATGGCATTTTTTTAATAAATTTCCATTCATAATTAAATTTTGCTCTATATAATCTACTGGATAATTAATATTGTCTAAAATTCCACCTACCTTGGCAGCTAAATGTATAACTATTCTTGGATTATAATTCTTCATCATAGAATCTATCTCATGCATATTCATTAAATTGCAATCTTTAGATGATAGGTAAATAGCATTTGGTAAAATTTTATTTAAATGTTTACCAACTAAACCAGAGCCGCCTGTAACTATAATATTTTCTTTGTTTTTCATATAAATGCCTTATTCTTGTTACTAATATATCACAATAAAAATCATATAAAAAATAATATAATTTGTAATTATCTTATCAAATCATTACAATTTGAAGTCATATAATTCATGAAAAATCAAGATAAATCACCAAACATTACAATCATTGTAAATACTTGTGATCATTTTGAAGATTGTTGGAATCCATTCTTTAAATTATTTGAAAAATTTTGGCCTGCATGTCAATATCCAATCATTTTAACGACATATAAAAAAGAATATAATTATAATGGTAATGGTAAATTAAATATAACAAGTTTGAGAGCGAATCAATATTACGATAATGAACCGCCCTGGAGTGAAATATTATTACAAACTCTCAAAAAAATTCCTGATACAGATATCGTACTTCTAATGCTTGATGACTTCTTTATTTCAGACTTTGTAGATGACAAAACAATTAACAAATGCTACAAGATAATTAAGGATAACAATTATTCAAATATTACATTAACAAATCACGATAAAACACGTTCTTTTGAATCAACAGATAACCCAATGATTAGCAAGGTTAAGCAAAAATCAAAATATAGAATTACTACATCCCCTGCTCTTTGGAAGGCCTCTGCTTTAAAAAAATATTTAATTTCAGACGAAAACCCATGGATGTTTGAACTATTTGGAACTATACGAAGCCATAAAATAAAAGATAGTTTTTTTCGATTTAATGAACAATGCTTAACTCCCGGGTTTAAAGAAGTGATTCCATATTTTGAAGGTGAAGAAGGTGATACTGGCATAGTAAAAGGAAAATGGCAGAAAGGTATTAAACCATTATTTGATAGTTTAAATATTGCTATTGATTTTTCTAAAAGAGGATATTACGAAACTAAAAATCCATTAAAGAAAAAAATTGATACACTATTAAAACTAATTAGACACCCAAAACAACTGATTAGAGCATTTTTTTATTAACTTCACTATTCCAAATTCCATTATATTTTTTTATAATAAGTATTGATCCTTATTGAAGTGTAGTTTGCTATAAAATGTTGGAGTTTTTTTAAAAGTTTATATCTTGAGTCCCAATTCGGGAAATTACTATAATGGCCATTATCTTTACTAATAAAACCATCCAACTCTTCTACTGTAAATCCTAATTTTTTTGCTACAAAAGCTTTATCTTGATTCAACTCTAAATTGTCATAAAGAGGTTTTTTTAATTCATCTATAGCTTCATCTCTAGTTATAAGATTACTTAGAATCATACTAGATAAATGTAATTTCCTTTTATCATATCCGAACTTTTTTACTAGAAAATAATTTTGAAAAAACTTTGTAAAGCCAGATTCTCCATGCTTACGTCCATAGGGCTTATAACCAATATTTTTAATTAAGTATTCTTTTACTTCTTCCGGATTATAGTATACTAAATTTAAAGGATTTAATACTGTCATATTCATTGCAATTGGATACCAAAAATAATACTGGAAAAAAGATATTGGCTTAAAATGCTTAAGTTTTTTTTCGCCATATTTTCTATGGATAGCTTTTAAATTAATTGAATCCATAGCATCATGGTGCCAAGAAGATGGGAAAACACTCTCAGTTGCAAGATTTGAGCCATTTAATACATATTTGATGCGATGCTTATTGGCATAATGGTATAGTATTGAAACAAATGAATGGTCTTGCACTACATCTTGGTTAGCTACGCCCGATCTAATATAAGCTCTTTGTAAATCTTTTATTTCATTCCAGTCCATAATATGAGTTACTAAGTCATAATTGCAATACTCTATTACCTTCTCAATATTATATACTGCTAATTCTGAATTCCATCCAGCATCTACATGAAAAACTAGAGGACGAAGTCCATATTTCTTTGCTAAAATTGCAACATAAGAACTGTCAAGTCCGCCACTTAAGCCTAAAATACAATCATATTCTTTGTTTTTACCTTCATTTTTAATAACTCCGAACAAATGTTCTAGCTTTTTTTCACCCTCTTTATTTGGAAACCATTTCGGTTTTTGAAATTCTTCAAATCTTATACAATGATTACAAACACCGTTACTATCAAAATAAATGTGTTCATCAGTTGTGTCCATTACGCACTTATTACACTGATTATAATCCATTATATTTCCCATACTTTATTTATTTTTTCTAAATCTTTTCCTGATAAATAGGTAGGAAGTACTGCTCTATGTTTTCCAAAATATGTAAAAATAGCTCCTCCTATTACACCTGACAATCCTTTAATTTTCATCATCTGTTCTATTTCGTTAAAGTCTTTTGTGCCTCCACTTATCAATAATGGAATATTTAATTTCTCCACAATACTATCAATTATTTTTAAATCAATTCCAGCAAATGTTCCTTCACGATTGATATTATTAATAATCAATTCTCCAAAACTATGTTCAGATAATTTATGGATATATTCTAATAAATTCATTTTTGTATTAACAGATCCATTTTTGACATAAGCATGTTGACGTCCAAGAAAATCTTTTTTTAAGTCTATACCAACTGCAATACTTTGAGCTCCAAAACGATTGCTAGCCTGTTGGATCAAATCTATGTTATAGAATGCTGCTGTCGTTAATACAACTTTTTCGATACCAATACTAAATAATCGATTGATGTCATCTATATTATTGATACCTCCTGCGTATGCAATAGGCATAAATGCTTCAGATACAATTGTCTCTATTAAATCAAAATTAATTGATGTATTATTTTTATTTATACCAATATCAGTTATTAAGAGCTCATCCACTTCTTTTTTATTATATATTTTTAATATATTAATAGGGTCTCCAACATAAGTATGATTTTGAAAATTTTTTCCCTTAACAACAGAATCTTCTATTAGAAGCATTGAAGGTATAACTCTAAAATTAATCACTTAACATTCCACATATTTTTTGGAATAATAATATGCCGCATCCATGGCTTTTTTCTGGATGAAACTGAACTCCAATGGTTTTATCTTTTTTAACAGCAGAAGTAAATCTATTACCATACTCAGTAACACCAAGAATATCAGATTTATCTACACAATCAACATAATAGGAATGAACAAAATAGAATCTAGGATAATATTTAACATTATTAGATTCAAAAAAATCTGTAGAATCAATAACTTTATTCCAGCCAATATGAGGCACTGGATAATCTTTATTTTTTGGAAATTTTCTTACCTTACCCGATATAATGCCTAGTCCATCTAAATCCCCTTCTTCGCTACTATCAAATAAAAGCTGCATTCCTAGGCATATCCCAAAAATAAAGGTATTTCCATCATTCGATTTAGATTTTAAAAATTCAAAAAGGTTTAAATCATGAAGACTTTTTATTCCAGCATCAAAAGAACCAACACCGGGCAATATCAATAATTTTGCCTCATCTAGCACTTTAATATCATTAGAAATTATACATTCATATCCGATATGATTAATTATGCTCCTTACTGATTTATTATTCCCAACACCATGATCCACTATACAAATTTTATCACTCATAGTTAAAGATTCCGATTTTTAGGTAATTTGCCTGATATATAATAAAGATATGGTAATAGTAAAATATATAGCATTGAATAAGTGGTGCTATAATAAATAATAGATGTATTGAAATCTTTAGCCATTGTAAGACAAAAATATACTCCCACGATTAGAATTAATTGCCATAATAAATCAATATGTTGCTTCTGAACAACATATAATGTGAAAGTTAAAGGACTGACAATGAGATTCATAGCAAATAAAGGAATTAGAAATATACATATTGTACCAGCTAGTTCCCACTCACTTCCAAATACTATTAAAACAATAGGTGAAATAAAATTCCAAGTAAATAGCGCCGATAGTAATGACACGCTTGACAAAAGAAGAAATGTCTTATTAAAAGTATCTCTACAATTATTTATTTCTTTATAATCTTCAGCTGATTTTTGTCTAAAAACATCTCCTACGGCCTTACCTACAAACCCCATAGGTACTCCTAAAATTTTAAATGCCATTGCGAATTGTCCTGTTAAGTCAGGACCATACTTACTTAATAATATTATAAAAGGAATCTGTGCACTAACTGAACTCACCATTTCACTCGGCAGAGAGAATAATGGATATCTAATATGTTTTTTAAAATATTTTTTTACTTCTATAAAAATATTATCGATCCGAAGGCTAAAAGTAATTGGCTGTATTATTTGAGCAAAAAATAAAGTAATAATATGAGCAATAATAAATCCAATTATTAAGCTTTTATATACAGGATTATATAACCCGAAAATTATTTGAAATAATAATACAGCTGATGCATTGACTAGTCTTAAAATAATAAGATTATCAAATTTTGCTTCAGCTGTTAGAAATAGTGTCCAAATCCTATAGGCCGCTAGAAGAAAAACAGCAGTGGCCCCAAAAATAATATCGAGCATATTAAATTGTATATACTCTATGATATAAAATATTATACTCGCTCCCAACCCAATAATAGCAGAAAAAATGAAGCTAACAAAGAGCATGATCTGGACTGCTTTCATACGATTACTACTTACTTCATCAAATATAGATACTTCTAATTTTAAGATTGCGGCACTTAATCCAATGTATACGAAACTTAACCATACAGCAAATAATCCAAATCCTTCCGGATTAAAAATACGTGCTAATATTAAAATACCTAGTGCTGGTATTAATTGAATTAGAGAATTGGCAGAAAAAATTTTTGCTATATTTTTTAAATATTTATCTTTCAAAAAACTCATTAAGTATTTTGAGACATTTTCTTTCTGATTTCTGTAGCAGAAATTTTTTCGATATTAACTGGGGGTACATGTTCAATAATATCATATCCGACTCCACGTCCATAATTTACAGATTCAATGTCAGGTATAATTATTACCTTTACTCTTTTGCTTATAACTAAATCATTTAATGCTTTTTCTACATTAATCTTAACTTCTTCTGGTGTATATGGATTATTTTCATCTGTTTCCATATCCCTTATACATATGAGAACATTTTTATTATCATTTAGGCTCTGATCAATCAACCAACGATGCCCTTTATGCCAAGGTTGCCATCTACCGATAAACATTGAGTATTTCATCTAAACTCTCCTTTTCTGATTTATGTGTCGTATCCATTTCTAAGAAATTAGATTCTGGTGGTTCATAATCCTCCGCAAAATAGTTTTCTCTTCCTCTGATTTCGTCAGTATGAAGATATACCTCTAATACATTATATTTAGATTTAAATTCTTCTCTTAAAAATCTGTAAGGAGACACAAGGGAGATGATCGGAATACAATTTTTATTAATTAGATACGCGGCAATACTCATACCTAATCTAATATTGGCTTCTCTACCTTTTCTTGAATAGTCTTTATTTTGAAAAAGATCTCTTAAGTCATCACCATCAATATTAAAATATATATATTTTTGATTATCATTTGATAAATGAGACATTAACAAAGAAGCTAAAGTTGTTTTACCGCTCGCAGGTTGACCTGTAAGCCAAATAGCTTGATGTTTATTCATCATCATTATCAGATATTGCTCTGCCTTTTAATTTTTCCCAATCTTTTCCAGGCCTAACTTTTAAATTTGTTTTCCAGGCTCCCTTTAAAACATTCATTTCTATATCATTTTTGTCACCAAAATTAATAAGTGCTTGTATGTCTTTGGGAAAACAACTTCCACCAAAACCAAGCTTTCCATCCGGGCCAGGTACAGAAAGATGAGAATGCCCTATTCTACCATCCAGTATAAAACCTTCAACTGCTTTGTCCCAATCGACATCTATTTTATCAGCTAATAATTTCATTTCATTTAAGAACGAAACCTTCGTAGCAAAAAATAAGTTATTCATGTATTTAATTAATTCTGCTGTCTGAAAAGTAGTTTCTATAACAGGCAAATATTGTCCAAACCTATCTTGATAAAGCTCTTTTACAAGCTTTGTATATTTTTCTTCTCCACCAAGAATTACTCTAGTTTGATTAATAAAATCAAAACAAGCTGAACGTTCTGTCAAAAATTCAGGGTTAAAAACGAAACGTAAGTTTGGAAATTCTTCTTGTAAGTGCTTAGTTGTTCCTGGCACTACAGTTGAGCGTAATAAAACAATATTTTTATTATTATTATTTACTTCATTCATAGATTGGAGAGCATTTCTAACAATTGATAAATCCATTGTGCCGCTTTTGTTTGAAGGTGTAGGGACAGACAGAAATAAAAAATCAGAATTGTTTACCGTATCCTCAAGCGTATTCTGTGATCTTACAGGATCTATATCATAAATCTTAATATCTGCACCATAGCCTGTTTGATGTGAAAATCCATGAGCAACAGCAGTACCCACAAAACCTTTGCCAATAATCCCTATTCTACGATCTATTTTTTTATCTAATCTTTTCATAATTTATTATCCCTTATTTTAATACTTAACCTAATATAGTATGCTCTATAGCTCCTACAATTTTGTTAACATCTTTTTCTTCTAAATATGGATGCATTGGCAAGCTTAATATTCTATCTCCTAAACTTTCTGAAATTGGAAAATCTCCTTTTTTATAATTCAAATAACTATATCCACTTTGTAAATGACCTGATATGGGATAATATATGACAGAAGGTATATTATTTTTTTTAAGCTCATCCTGAATTTTATCGCGAGTCACCCGATCATTAAATACCACTGAAAATTGCGCATATACTGACTGATAATCTTTTGGAATAATTTGAAAATTTATTGGCAAATGATCCATTTTTTCTCTATAAAAATCTGCTATTTTATTTCTACTAATAATCTCATCTTTGAAAATATTTATCTTTTCCAACAGAACGGCAGCTTGCAAAGTATCGAGTCTGGAATTCATGCCAACTCTGATATTCTCATACTTATCAGATCCCTTACCGTGAACTGCTAAAGATCTTAAGGTTTTAGCATAATCATCTGAATCTGTAAAAATAGCTCCTCCATCTCCGTAACATCCTAACGGCTTTGCTGGGAAAAAAGATGTGGTACTAATATCTGCAAATGTACCTACTTTTTTCTTACCTTTGTTTGCACCAAAAGATTGTGCTGCATCTCCAATAATTTTTAAATTATATTTCTTTGCTATATCATTAATAACTCTGTATCTAGCTGGCAATCCAAATAAGTCTACTGGCATAATAGCTTTAATATTTTTATCTGATTCATTAATTGCTTTTTCAATATGAGCTGGGTTCATATTAAATGTCGAATCATATACATCAACCAATACAGGTGTTGCTCCTACCGCTGCTATCGCTTCAAGCGTAGCTATGTAGGTAAAAGGTACAGTAATAACTCCATCACCTGGGCCAATATCTAATGCCATTAATGCCAACATTAAAGCGTCTGTACCATTAGAACATCCAATAGAATGCTTTGCTCCACAAAACATGGAAAGTTTTTCTTCGAATAATTTGACTTCTTCTCCCCCAATATAACGTCCATCATCTAAGACTTTTTTTATACGGATATCTAAAGAATTTCTGATATTTTTTTGCTGTTTCTTTAAATCAATAAAATCCATGATTAACTATAGAAACTCTTAATTTTATCGCAAACATAGTCTATTTCTGCGTTATTTAGCTCTGGAAACATTGGTAGTGAAAGAATCATTTTGGCGTTTCTACTACCAACAGGAAAATCAGATTCTGAATAGTTAAGACTTTTATAACAGTCAAGCAATGGCAACAAGTTTGGATAGTGCAATGCTGTACCGATATGATTTTCTTGTAGATATTGCTTTAGAGAATCTCTTTCATTGGCAAGAATGACATATAGATGAAAAACATGCGATGCATTGATATCAATTTTAGGGACTTTCAATCCTTTGATATCTTTTAATTTACTATTATAGCGCTGTGCAATTTCTTGTCGCCTAGCAGTCCAATCTAATATATAATTTAATTTTGTATTAAGAACATTACCCTGAATACCATCCATTCTAGAGTTGATACCCTCATAAATATGCGTATGCTTAACGCTTTGTCCATGATTGGCAAGCATTCTAATTTTTTTGGCTAATTTATCATTATTTGATATTACTGCTCCAGCATCACCGAATGCTCCTAAATTTTTTCCAGGATAAAAACTAATTGTTGCTATATCTCCAAAAGTACCTACATATTGATTTTTATATTTGGAAAAAATTGCCTGCGCACAGTCTTCAATTATATAAATTGAATGTTTTTTTGCGATATCAACTAGTTTGTCTAAGTCTCTTACTGGTTGGCCATATAAGTGGACAGGGATAATTGCTTTAGTATTTTTATTAATTGCAGCTTCAATCTTATTTATATCAATATTATAGTTATCATTTTCAATATCAACAAATTTAACCTTTGCTCCAGTTTGACTAATTACTTCTGATGTAGATATCCATGAATTACAAACTGTAATTACTTCGTCACCTCGACCAACCTCTAATGCTTTTAATGCTAGATATATTGCATCAGTACCATTACCTACGCCTATACAATTTTTTACTCCATACATTTTTGAAAAATTCTTTTCGAAACGATCTACATACTTGCCTCTAACGAAAGCTGTATCATCTAAGACTTCTTCGATAGCTTTATCTATTTCTGGTTTAATATTTTGATATTGCTTTTTTATATTAGCAAATGGGATTTTATTCATTCGACTTCACCTATTTTTACTGCTGGCGAACCAGCAACCTTTGTATTATCGGGAACGTCCTTTGTAACGACAGACCCAGCACCAACAACTGAATTTTTTCCAATTCTTACTGGGAATATAACACAACCACTTCCAATGACTGCATTATCACAAATCTCTGTTGGCAACCAACCATCTCTAGATCCTGTTCTCCTAAATGATGGAGGATTTTTATCATTTACAGTCATCACAGAATGCCCTATAAATACATTGTCACCTAGAGTAACTAATGAGCATAAAAAGGAATGGGAGCTGACAATAGAATTATCACCAATTTTTACATCATCTTGTATTTCTACATATGAACCAATTTTAACATTCTTTCCAATTTTTGCCCCGTAAATATTACAAAAATGCCAAATTTCAGTATCTTCTCCAATTATTGAGTTTTTTACTATTGAATTATTGCCTTTTTTCATGAAAACATTTTAGTGATAAATAGCATAAAAATAAGTACTTTTTTTTGTTAAAATAATTTAATGTATGCTGTGGAATCAAATAAAAAAAATAATGTTCATATTTATCCTGGTACCATTTTATTTGAAGCTCGCACATTCAAGATTACAAGAACTATAAGTAAATTAAATATATACGACAATATATACATCCTAGGAATAAATAATGGGGATCTACCTGAAAGTGAAGTATTAGAAGACAACATTATCATTAAGAGATTAAAAATTAAAGAAAAAAATTGGGCAAAAAAGGGATTCTTTTATAGGATATATAATGTTATTACGATTTCAATTGCAACTTTTAAATTTTTAGTCAAAACAAGACCAAAAGTAGTTCATGCCCATAGCTTATCTGTATTACCAATTTCTGCCATTTATAAGATATTTTATCGTAACAAGTTAGTTTATGATACCCATGAGCTTGAAACTGAACGGCATGGTTGGAAAATGGCTGAGAAGCTTCTTGCAAAAATTATTGAATTTATTTTTATTTATTTCACTGACAAATTGGTTGTTGTAAATGAAGCAATTGGAGATTTTTATGAAAAAAAATATTCTATTAAACCTGTAATTATAAATAATGCTCCGAAAATTTTTAAAACCGAAAATTCTAATTATTTAAAAGAAAAATATAGATTACCAAATGATCAAAAAGTATTTATATATATTGGTGCACTTTCTCGTAAAAGAGGAATAGAAGAGTATATAAAATACTTTCAAAAAACTGATCTTAATATTTCAATTATTTTTCTTGGTGATGGTCCATTAAAAGAATTCGTTAAAAATTCTCAAAAGACCAGTAAAAATATTTTTTTGCATCCACTAGTTTCATTTGACGAAGTAGTAAAAATAACATCTTCAGCAGATTATTCAATATCAATTTTAAGATTAAATAATCCTGCACTTAGTTATGATTATATGATGCCAAATAAATTATTTGAGAGCATGATGGCAGGAATACCAATACTATCAGGTGGGATGAAACATGAAGCTGATTTTATAAAAAGAAATGGTATGGGTGAAGTACTGAATTTTAAAAATTCTATTCCTCAAATTGAGGAATCAATCAATAAAATTCTTAGTAAAGACTACAATAAAATGAGTGAAAATTGTTTAAAACTATCAAAAAAATATAATTGGGAAAATCAAGAATTAAAAATCGATAAATATGTTTTAGAGTTGTTTAAACTCTAAATAAAATGTGATAAAAATAATTAATGTTTAGTATCTTCTCCTTATGATGTTAATTGGTGACTATAAAAAACTTCTACAGTCCATTATTGACAAAAAATATAGTTTTGTCAAATTTGGTGATATCGACAATAATAAAGATTCTCAAATTATTTTGAGGCATGATATAGATCTTGATATTGATCTAGCCTTAGATATGGCTATCATTGAAAATACATTGGATATTAAATCAACATACTTTTTTTTATTAACAAATGATTCTTATAACCTTATAAGTGAAAGAAACTCTTCCTTACTAATGAAAATAAAACAATTAGGTCACAGTATTTCTCTTCATTTTGATATGGAAATTTATAAAGACCCAAAAAAAGGGTTAGAAATTGAGTTAGATATTTTTAAGAAAAATTTTCAAGAAAGAGTTGATATAGTCAGTATTCATCGACCTTCTCAAGATTTTTTAAAAAATCCAAATGGTTATTTTAATGTAAATAATTCATATGAAGATATATTTACAAAAAATGCTAAATATTTTGCTGATTCAGGAGGAAATTTTAAATATGGAAGTCCAGTAAACTCTAAAGCTTTTCGTAAAAATGAAAACTTACAATTATTAATTCATCCGATATGGTGGATAAATTCAGAGAATACAATTAAAGAAACTGTTAATAAAACAATTGATAATAAAAGAAATAAACTTGAAGAGCATTTCAAAAAAAATATTAAAACTTATAGTTAAAAATAATGGAAAATAAAAAAATAGCGATATTTGGTTGTAAAAATACGACTTTATTTTTGATAGAATTTTTATCAAAAAAAATAAAAATTGATTTCTTAATTACTATTGATGAGGAAAAAGCTAATAAGTTTGAAGTTGCAGATTATTGTGACTTAACTAATGCTGCTGATGAATATATGATTGATGTATACCAAAGTAAAACCTATGGCCTTAAAAATAAAGATGATGTTGATTATATAAAAAATTTAAAAATTGATTTAGCTTTTGTAATTGGTTGGCAAAGAATAATTCCAGAAAAAATTCTAAATAGCTTATCAATTGGAGCTTTTGGAATGCATGGGAGCTCAATGGATCTCCCTTTAGGCAGAGGAAGATCTCCATTAAATTGGTCGCTTATTGAGGGAAGAAGTCATTTTTATACAAATTTATTTAAATATGATTCCGGTATAGATTCTGGAGATATTCTAGATGTTAATAAATTTGATATTTCCCCATATGACACTGCAGAAACAATGCATTTTAAAAATACTTTATCAATGAAATATTTGATTCAAAAGAATTTAAAAAATTTATTGAAAAATGATTTTAAACTAAGAAAACAAAAAAATATAAGTCCAACATACTATCCAAAAAGAGAACCTAGTGACAGTCTAATAAATTGGGAATCAGATATTCATGAAATAGAAAGATTTATTAGAGCAGTTACTAAACCTTTTAATGGTGCGTATAGTTTTATAGAAAAAAATAAAATTATTATATATAATGCACATATTTTTGATAGTGAAAATAGCTACGGATATAATAAGAAAAAAGTTGGTGAAATTATTGCTATCTTCCCTAATAAAAAATTTATAATTCAGTGCAGTGGAGGTTTAATGATGATTAATGATTATGAAGCAAGAAATTTAAAAATTAAAACTGGACAAATATTGCATAATTCATCTGAGAAAAAAAGAGAGTTCAAGAAAAATAAAGATGGTTATTATGACTTATAATAATAAAAATTTAAGGGCCCATAGCTCAATTGGTTAGAGCAACGGACTCATAATCCGCAGGTTCGGGGTTCAAGTCCCTGTGGGCCCACAAATGAGCAGTCATTCATATATATCGAATCTAAAAAATGAAGATATTTTTATAAATATCAATGGAGATTTATTTCATAGAAATGAAGCAAAAATTTCTGTTTTTGATAGTGGATTTTTATTGGGAGATGGTGTATGGGAAGGTATTCGTCTTCATCAATCAAAACTAGTTTTTATCGAAGACCATCTTGATCGATTATATGCAAGTGCAGCAGGCATTTCAATAGATATCCCTTATTCTAAACAAGAGATTGTTCATGAAATAAATAAAGTATTAGATAAGAATAAGATGGATGATAACATACACATTCGTTTAGTTGTATCTAGAGGAGATAAGATTACTCCATATCAGAATCCTAACGCAAATGTAGGCCCAGTTAATCTAGTAATTATTCCTGAATATAAACAAACAGACCCGAATACCTATATAAAGGGTGTAAATATTGGTAGAGTGCCTAATGTTAGGCCGAATGAAAGTATATTAAGTCCTCATTACAATACTTTAAGTAAGCTGAATTGTATTTTAGCAAGCATAGAGGCAAATAAGCTTGGGTATGATGAAGGTATTATGAATGATATGAATGGCAATATCAGTACATGCAATTCTACTAATCTATTTTTTATTAAAAATCGTACAGTATTGACTTCTACTGGAGAATATTGTTTAAATGGAATTACTAGAGGCAAAGCTATTTTAGTATGTAATCAAAATAATATATCATGTTCTGAAACTAATTTTACATTCGAAAATATTAAAAACTGTAATGAAGCTTTTGTAACAGGTACGTTTGCAGGAATTATCCCCGTGTCAGAATTAGAGGGCAGAAAATTAGAATCGACTAATTCTGATTCTTTAGTTAATAAAATTAGAATGCTATACAATCAAAAAATTCAAAACTATATAGGCTAGTATGAGAATTGCTTGTTGGTCAGGCCCAAGAAATATATCTACCGCGCTGATGAGGTCTTGGTCATCTAGAAGTGATTCATTTGTTTCTGATGAACCTTTTTATGCTTATTACCTAAAAGAGCAGCAGTTAAAACACCCAATGTATAAAGAAATTATTGAGCATTATCCTAATAAATATGAGAATATAATCACAAACCTTATCTCTGAAATACCTAATAGCAAAGAACATTGGTATCAAAAACATATGGCACATCATTTAATTGATTTAAGCAATATTGATTGGATTAAAAATTTCGAAAACTGTATTTTAATACGTCATCCTAAGGATGTAATCAACTCTTATGTTAAGAAAAATACGCTCAATCATGTAGATGAACTTGGATATCCTCAGCAATATAATATCATGAAGTATTTAGACAGTATTGGTAAAAAATTTATTGTTATTGATTCGAATATTTTGCTAAGCAATCCTAAAAAAATATTATCGCAGTGGTGCAGTAGTATTGATTTAGAATTTGATCTCTCTATGTTGAAGTGGGAGAAAGGAAATCATCCTCAAGATGGTATTTGGTGGAAGCATTGGTATGA
>TARA_B110000438_G_scaffold115510_1_pt1 | contig 14088 bp, 11 predicted proteins | sample TARA_B110000438 | Tara Oceans TARA_B110000438 (sample SAMEA4398413) | marine metagenome | biome: Polar Biome; feature: [MES] marine water layer (ENVO:01000295) within the mesopelagic zone...; material: water (ENVO:00002006), including particulate matter (ENVO:01000060) such... | reverse complement strand
GTCTTGACAATGTCTATGCCGATAATGGCGGTGGCATTGATTGTGGGGCTACTTATTGCGCTGTTCCAGGCTTTGACTCAATTGCAAGAAATGACATTAGTATTCGTGCCGAAAATAGTAGTGGTTTTTGGCGCTCTGATATTTTTTTTACCGTTTATGTTAACTACTCTTTCCAACTACATGACCAGTTTAGCAGATAAAATAATAGGTTTGAGTTGAATAGAAATAAGATGATTAAATATGCTGGTGTAGTCTTTTGAAAATTAAGAAAAAGAAATAGTATTGTGCCTTTAGAGCAATTCTTGCCTTTACAAGTTTACGCATTTTTACTGGTTTTTTCGCGGTTGGCAGGCACTGTTATGCTATTGCCTGGTATTGGAGAAGCATACGTTCCTGCCAGGTTACGGTTGCTTTTTGCGTTGCTTCTTGCGGTGATTGTTGCTCCCTTAGTGTCCAGTTTTTTGCCTGCTGAACCGACTAATATTTTTGTTTTGTTTAAAATCTTGCTTGCTGAAATTTTGATTGGAATTTACATCGGAATAATTTCTCGTGTGCTTCTGTTGACCCTTGATTCCGCAGGGCGGTTTATAGCTCTTACAATAGGAATGGCTAATGCAGAAGTTTTTAATCCAAGTATATCCAGCCAAGCCTCTTTGCCTGGCTTATTATTGACTACTATGGGTGTTCTGATATTGTTCTCTACAAATATGCATCATACCTTAATTTTAGCGGTTTCTGAGAGCTATACTATGTTTCCTGCAGGAACTTTTCTTCCTACTGGTGATATGGCGTTTGTCTTGGCAAGAATTGTATCCGATAGTTTTCGGCTTGCCCTTCAAATATCTGCACCCTTTATTGTATTGAGTTTAGCCTTTTTTATGGGGATGGGTATGTTGGCAAGACTAATGCCGCAACTTCAAATTTTTTTCATCAGCCTACCAGTTCAATTAGCCGGTGGACTTTTTGTTTTCTCTGCCGTGTTAAGTGGCTTATTTACAGTTTTTATTGAATATTATGGTACGCATGTAAATCAATTTATCATAACTAATTAATAGAAAGAAAGCGTTTGTCTGAAGACTCAGATCAGTCACAAAAAACCGAGGAAGCCACTCCACGACGTCTCTTGGAGGCCCGTGAAAAAGGGCAAGTAATGACGTCACAGGAAGTGTCTCATGTAGCCATCATGGTAGGGGGGGCTCTCACAGCTGGGTTCCTAGGGCCCTTTTTAGCGATGAAAATTGCAGCAGTTAGTAGTGGGCTATTGCAAAATTTCCATGAAATACGGGTGGATGCTGCCAATATAGGAAATGTTTTCCTAGAAATATTATTTGAGCTTTCCTTAGGAGTTGGACCGACAATGTTACTACTTATGGCTTTGGGGGTAGGGGCAAAATTAGCTGTCAGTGGCTTTGTTTTTAGTTCCGAATCGTTAACCCCAAAGCTTGACAGGATTTCACCGATCAAAGGACTAGGAAGGTTAGTAAGCATTAAGTCACTGGTTGAGTTTTCCAAAGGTCTCATTAAATTATCAATCGTCGCATCAATTGTTGGCATGGTTGCTGTACCGCAATTGGATCGGATTGAGATATTGATGCAGATGGATATTGCTCAAACAGCTGACGAGACAAGATTGTTGATTGCTCAAATGTTTGTTGTAGCTATATTTGTTATGGGAATAATTGCTGGGTTGGATTATTTATACCAACGTTTTGAATTTTTAAAACAAATGCGTATGACTAAACAACAAGTGAAAGATGAAATAAAACAATCAGATGGCGACCCCCTAGTAAGGGGGAGATTAAGGCAGATTAGGGCTGATAGAGCTCGAGCCAGAATGATGGCTGCTGTGCCGACTGCAGATGTTGTAGTAACCAACCCGACTCATTTTGCTGTAGCGTTAAAATATGAGTCGGAATTAATGTCGGCGCCAAAAGTTGTGGCCAAGGGAGTAGATGAGGTGGCTTTCAGAATAAGGGAAGTCGCAAATGAAAATAATGTTCCGATTGTAGAAAATCCCTCTTTGGCTCGAGCGCTATTTGCTGCGGCAGATATTGATGATGAGGTGCCTTCGGAGCACTATAAGGCTGTTGCCGAAATTATAAGTTATGTTTTTCAGCTCAAGAAAAAAACACCTAACTAACAGGGCACGTTAAGACGTAAAGTTAAAAGTGTTAGGCCTGGTTTTCATTCGTGACTTAGGTTTGAGGTTGTTTTACACTCAAAATTATTTGTATTTTACCGGAATGCACTATATCCGGTGTAAAAAACTTCATATAGATTTGTTTATCAATCAAATCCAAGATCTTGAAGAGAACAAACCAAGAAAATACGCTTTCCTTTTAAGAACAAATCATGTACAGATAATATTCTTTGTCTGAGTTCATTAGTTTTACGTGATTTTGCGACTTTCTTATTTTGGAGTTGGATATTCGATTTTCAAAAATTAAAAACGAGTTGTTGCAAGAGGCTCACAACACATGACATATGGAGGGTAGTTTGTCGGTAACATCATTACGCGTCGTGGAACGGGATACCATGGATAAATCAAAAGCTTTAGAAGCTGCTTTGGGTCAAATCGAGAAAGCCTTTGGAAAAGGGTCAGTTATGAAACTGGGCCACCAACAAAATGCCGTAGATATAGATGCGGTATCGACGGGTTCGCTTGGATTAGACATTGCCCTTGGAATTGGGGGGTTACCACGTGGCCGGATAGTTGAAATATATGGACCGGAAAGTTCGGGAAAAACTACTTTGGCGTTGCATGCAGTAGCCGAAGCTCAAAAAAAAGGAGGAATTTGTGCTTTTGTTGATGCTGAACACGCGCTAGACCCGGCTTATGCAAAGAAATTGGGCGTGGATATAGATGAATTATTGATTTCCCAACCAGATACTGGCGAACAAGCACTTGAAATAACTGATACATTGGTGAGGTCTGGGGCTGTGGATGTTCTTGTCGTCGACTCTGTTGCAGCGTTAGTCCCTCGTGCGGAGTTGGAGGGAGAGATGGGAGACACTCACGTCGGGTTACAGGCGCGGTTGATGAGCCAAGCACTTCGAAAACTAACATCGTCCATATCGAAATCTAATTGCCTCGTGATATTTATTAATCAAATCAGGTTAAAAATTGGTGTTATGTTTGGAAGCCCTGAAACCACTTCCGGTGGTAATGCTTTGAAATTTTATGCGTCCGTGCGTCTCGACATAAGAAGAATTGGGGCAATAAAGGATCGTGATGAGATTGTCGGAAATCAGACAAGGGTTAAAGTTGTCAAAAATAAAGTAGCACCGCCATTCAGGGTCGTGGAATTCGATATAATGTATGGAGAAGGAATATCAAAACTTGGAGAACTTCTGGACTTAGGTGTCAATGCCAACATTGTAGAAAAAGCTGGTTCTTGGTTTAGCTATAAAGAGGAAAGAATTGGGCAAGGCAGAGAGAATGCAAAGAAGTTTTTGCGTGAAAACCATGCAGTTGCTGTAGCAATAGAAAATGCCGTTAGAGAAAATGCTGGCTTGGTGGCAGAGGCTATGCTGGTTGGACCAGACGTTAGCGAAGATGTTGAGGAATCTATCGAGTAACAAACAAAGGAATAACGCATAGGAAATTGGTTCCCTAGCTGAGACGTCAGTTTGGTTATCGGTATATTGGTTTATTAACTTTAAGATATAAACTGTTATACCGTTGCTGGACTTGAGCGCCTTCATTAATTAAATTATCCTGTAACCTTGTAATTAGCTGATAAAGCCAAGCTATATAGAGTTGGCAGGATATCATTGATATGAATACCACGAATAAAATCAGACAGACGTTTCTCGAGTTTTTTGAACGTGAAGGCCATGAGGTGGTAAGTTCAAGTCCACTTGTACCGCGTAATGATCCCACGTTATTGTTTACGAATGCTGGTATGGTGCAGTTTAAAAATGTTTTTACCGGCATTGAAAAACGCGATTATTCTCGTGCGGTGACATCTCAGAAATGTGTTAGGGCCGGCGGTAAACATAATGATCTTGAAAATGTTGGATACACTGCCAGACACCATACTTTTTTCGAAATGTTGGGAAATTTCTCTTTTGGTGACTACTTTAAAGATGTTGCAATTGAGAATGCTTGGAAATTAATCACAAAAGACTACGGGTTATCCAAGGATAGACTTTTGGTCACCGTGTATTCCGAGGATGAAGAAGCAGCAACGTTGTGGAAGCGTATCGCTGGTTTGGATGATAGTAAAATAATACGTATTTCGACATCTGATAATTTCTGGTCGATGGGGGATACTGGGCCGTGTGGGCCTTGCTCAGAGATTTTTTTCGATCATGGTGAAGCTATACGAGGGGGGCCGCCAGGCAGTCCTGATGAAGATGGCGATAGATATATAGAAATATGGAATTTAGTCTTTATGCAGTTCGAGCAAATTGCCAAGGGACAGCGAGTGGATCTTCCTAGGCCATCCATCGACACAGGGATGGGGTTAGAGAGAATTTCTGCTATTTTACAGGGAAAACACGATAATTATGATATAGATTTAATGCGTGGTTTAATTGAGGCCTCTGCAAAAGAGTCAAATGTGGATCCAGATGGTCCTCATTTTGTGTCCCATCGAGTTATTGCGGACCATTTACGCGCATCGGCTTTTTTGATTGCAGATGGGGTTTTACCTTCAAATGAAGGACGAGGGTACGTTGTTCGAAGAATTATGCGCAGAGCTATGCGACATGCACATCTAATAGGCTGTGAGGAGCCGTTGATGTGGAAATTAGTTCCAGCTTTAATCACACAAATGGGTGAAGCATTTACCGAACTAAAAAGGGCGGAAAGCCTCATGGTGGAGACATTTAAGCTTGAGGAAACTAAATTTAAAGAAACGCTTGGGCGCGGGCTTCGTCAATTAGAAGATGTTGCAGGTAAGTTAGACGATGGATCTGAGCTTCCTGGCGAAGTAGCTTTCAAGCTTTATGATACATATGGTTTTCCCTTAGATCTGACACAAGATATAATGCGCGGGCAGGGTCGTGGCGTTGATCTAAATAGTTTTAATATCGCTATGGAGGCACAAAAAGCATCGGCTAGGGCAGCGTGGTCGGGTTCTGGTGAGGCCTCAACAGACGAGTTATGGTTTGATATAAAGCAAAATATAGGTGCGACTGAATTTCTGGGTTACTCAACTGAATATGCAGAGGGACAGGTTCTGGGGTTAGTTGTAAATGGCGTGGAAACTGACAAAATAGAGCCCACCAATGACGTGGGTACTGTGATTCTATTGCTCAATCAAACTTCTTTCTATGGAGAATCTGGTGGACAGGTGGGCGATCATGGAAGAATAGTATCGTCCAAGGGCGCAATAGTGGATGTGACAGACGTAAAGAAGAAGGTTGATGATTTATTTCTCCACATTGGCACAATTAAACATGGAAAAATTGAGGTGGGAGAGTTTGTCGAATTACATGTGGATAAAGAGCGTAGAAATAGATTGAAAGCAAATCATTCGGCCACCCATTTAATGCATGAAGCATTGCGCACGCATCTGGGGCTGCATGTTACGCAAAAAGGGTCGCAGGTTGCGGACCACCGCCTTAGATTTGATTTTAATCATTCTAACCGTGTCACAGATGCTGACCTAAGGCTCGTAGAGTTGGACGTGAACCGTCAAATTAGAAATAATTCTGCTGTTTCTACTCGAATAATGAACCCAGAATCTGCCATCGAAGCTGGGGCTATGGCATTATTTGGAGAGAAATATGGGGATGAAGTTCGTGTTGTTTCCATGGGGGAAAAGACTAACGGTAGCTCTAAGATGAGTTTTTCTGTTGAGCTCTGCGGCGGGACACATGTAAATCAGACGGGTGATATAGGTGCATTTAAGATTATATCAGAAGGTGCCGTTGCCTCAGGTGTGCGGCGGATAGAGGCTGTAACGGGTGCAGATGCTTTAGAATATTTTGATGCCAAGGAGAAAATACTTAATAAAGCGGCTGACATTTTAAAAGTCACTGCAGAACAATTACCTGATCGAGTATCAAACTTAATGGAAGAAAAAAAGAAACTGGACAGAGAGTTAGGGGATCTTCGACGCCGGCTAGCCGCAGCTGATACTTCAGGTGATAATGACAAACGATCTATTATGATTGGAGATATATCGTTTGTTGGGCGAATACTTGAGGAGGTACCAGCAAGAGAACTTAAAGGTCTAGTAGACGAGCTAAAAAACGATATGGTTTTAGGTGTAGTTGCAGTTGTTTCCTCAGATGCTAAAAAAGCATCTCTAGTTGTAGGTGTGACAGAGGATTTGGAGGGAAGGTATAGTGCTATCGAATTAGTGCGGCGCGGAGTAATTAGCCTTGGAGGTAAGGGTGGTGGAGGCAGATGGGATATGGCACAAGCTGGTGGTTCGAATACCCAGAATGCAAGCCTTGCACTAGAGGAAATAAAAAAAGTTTTATCTGGGTAGATAAAAATTAAATCTTACAAATATGATTATTTAGAAAAAAATCTAGAAAGAGTGGAGTTGGTAAAGAAATAATGACAGATACAACAAGATTCAGTGGGACTGACAATTACATAGCAACTGAAGATTTAATGGTCGCAGTAAACGCTGCTGTGACACTTGAACGACCTCTGCTTATTAAAGGTGAACCAGGTACGGGTAAGACAGTTTTGGCACATGAAGTTGCGAAAGCGTTGAATAAGACCATAATTGAATGGCACATCAAATCGACTACAAAGGCGCAGCAAGGCTTATATGAGTACGATGCCGTTTCGCGATTGCGGGATAGTCAACTGGGTGAGGAGCGTGTCCACGACATAGCAAATTATATCCAGAAAGGAAAACTCTGGGATGCCTTTATGGCTGATGAACAAGTTGTTCTATTAATTGATGAGATAGATAAGGCAGATATCGAGTTTCCTAACGATCTTTTACTAGAATTGGACCGTATGGAGTTTTTTGTTTATGAAACTCAGGAACTCGTAAAAGCAAGACAACGCCCCATTGTAATTATTACGTCAAATAATGAAAAAGAATTACCGGATGCATTTCTTCGACGGTGTTTTTTTCATTATATCCGGTTTCCTGATCTGGAGACAATGGCACAAATAGTAGAGGTGCATCATCCCAAGCTTAAGAAAAACTTACTTAGTGAGGCATTAAAATCGTTTTTTGAAGTTCGTCAGGTTCCTGGGTTAAAGAAGAAGCCATCGACGTCAGAGTTATTGGATTGGATAAAACTACTAGTTGTCGAAGATATACCCCCAGAGGCTCTAAAACTGACAGATAAGAAAGATATTATTCCTCCACTTCATGGAGCATTATTAAAAAATGAGCAGGATGTTCATCTTTTCGAACGTCTCGCATTTCTAGCGCGCAGAGAAACTGGAAATCGGTGATTAATAATATTATTTAAATAATAAAAACCCCAAATTGTGTCTTAACCTTAGGGAAGAGAGGTTAAAAAAAATGTTTTCCACTTTTTTTTATTCACTAAAAAAAGCAGAAATTCCAGTTTCACTAAAAGAATATCTCACATTCTTAGAAGCGGTTAAACAAGGCGTCGCAGAATATTCCATAAATAACTTTTACTACTTATCGAGGGCATCGCTAGTCAAAGACGAAAGACATATCGATCGATTTGATCAGGTTTTTGGTCATTGCTTTAAGGGCTTAGAGGTGCTTGATGACCTATTTGGAACAGAGATACCGGCCGAATGGTTGAAAACAATGGCAAAACTTCACTTGACGCCGGAGGAAATGGAAAAAATAGAATCTCTTGGTGGCTGGGAAGAATTAATGGAAACCCTGAAAAAACGCCTAGAAGAGCAAAAAAAACGTCATCAAGGCGGGAACAAATGGATTGGCACCGGCGGGAAGTCTCCGTTTGGAGCTAACGGCTATAATCCTGAGGGCGTGCGAATTGGACAGGAAGGGAGTAGGAGTGGACGAGCAGTGAAAGTGTGGGATAAAAGAGAGTATAAAAACCTCGATGATACCGTTGAAATAGGTACTCGAAATATCAAAGTGGCACTCAGAAAATTACGGAAATTTGCCCGAGAGGGAGCACCTAATGAATTAGATTTATCAGATACAATTCGATCAACAGCTCGAAATGGCGGTTTTTTGGATTTAAAAATGGTTCCCGAGAGGCATAATGCCGTGAACGTCTTACTATTTTTTGATGTTGGTGGTTCGATGGACCCATACATTAAATTAACTGAAGAATTATTCTCAGCTGCAAGAACTGAGTTTAAACATTTAGAATATTTTTACTTTCATAATTGTCCTTATGAATCTATGTGGAAAGATAATAAACGCAGACATGTTGAGAAAATTCCAACATGGGAGGTCCTCAATACTTATGGCTCTAATTACAAGTGTATATTCGTAGGTGATGCGTCTATGAGTCCATACGAGATTTCTGTTGCGGGGGGCAGTGTTGAGCACATGAACCCAGAGCCGGGCACGGTTTGGATCCAAAGATTAAAAAGTCATTTTGATCGGTGCGTTTGGTTAAATCCCACTCAAGAGAAATATTGGCGTTATACTCGGTCGGTTGAGATGATAGAGGAATTAATAGACGGAAAGATGTTTCCTTTAACAGTAGGTGGGCTTGATACAGCAATTAAAGAACTCAAGTCTTAAAAAAATGTCACTTGACCCCAGAGAATTTGCCTACAAAAGTGACTTGGCTGCTGAATATCTGAGAGAAATAATCGAGGCTGATAAATATTCGCTTGGAGAGACATTTAGGATTATAACGAATGTGGTGCCAATGCGAAGATGTGCTAGTAACTCATCGGAACGTGTCTCTGAATTATTATTTGGCGAGGAAATCATAATATTTGAAACATCAGATGAATGGGCTTGGGGACAATCTCAAACGGACGGTTATGTAGGTTACGTGTCTAAAAATTCTATTTCTAATCAATTACGACAAGGTACCCATGAAGTTTCGGCATTAAGGACATTCGTTTTTGATGAACCAAATATTAAAGCAAATGTGGTTGCATGCCTTAGTATGACATCCAGAATTAAAATTACTGACGTTAAAAACTCTTTTTCATATATAGAATCACTAGGTTGGGTATTCGAAAAATCTATATGCTGTATTGGAAACTTGGAACTTGATGCCGTCTCAGTAGCGCAGAGATATACTGGAACTCCGTATCTTTGGGGAGGGCGGTCGAGTATTGGTATCGACTGTTCAGCGTTAGTGCAACTTAGTTTATCTAGAGTAGGGGTCTTAGCGCCAAGAGATACTGATCAACAAGCAAAATCAGTCGGAAAGTTTATTGGAGATGATACTACAGAACTCCAACGAGGTGATCTTATTTATATGAAGGGACACGTCGCTATAGCGACAACTCCTAACACTATTTTGCATGCAAATGCGTTTCATATGTCGGTAGAGGAAGAGGGCATAGATAAATTTTTGCACCGATTGAGCAAACATAATATTCAAATTTCTCACGTGCGTCGGCCACTAAAACTAATTACTAATCAATAATCGTTTTCTGGTTTTATGCACTTTTGTGTACCCTAAACTTTAATAAACTTTTCTTGTCGGTCGGGTGTTAGTTCATAAAAACCATCTTGAGGTTCATCTAACTTAAAAATTTCATTAGGTTCTAGGTCTCGCCAACATCCTCGAATGACCTTATTTATAGATCCATGTGCAACAATTATGATTGGTCGTTCTTCAGGAATTTCTTTTAAAAACCTGCTCACTCTCACACTTGCTACCTCATAACTTTCACCGTTTGGGGGTGCGAATGACCATTTATCTTCAGTTCTTTTCTGCCAAATTAATTCATAATCTAAGAGAATCTCTTCCATGTTTAGTCCATCCCAATCACCAAAAGTGATTTCTTTTAGTTCTTTCTCCAGACTAATTGATTCTGTACTGAAATTAATTGAGTCGGCTATTATTGCTGCTGTTTGGTGCGCCCGACCGATTGGGCTGGAAATAAAAAGTTTAGGTTCAATATTTTTTAAAACATGAGATAGTTTTTCACCCATTAATTGTGCCTGTTTAATTCCTTTTAGCGTTAGGGGAGTATCTTTATGTCCTTGGAGACGTTTTGCTTTATTCCAAACAGTTTCTCCATGTCGAAAAAGGTAAATTCCCTGGTTCAATTTCATTTTGAAATAGCCTCAATTATTTCTACGTTTCCTTTGCGTAAGCAGTAGAATGATTCTTGAGGTCTATCTAGAGCAAATGTTTCAGCATGACTTAAATTGAGGTATAGGCCACGGAAAATTTTACTAATAACCCCATGAGATACAACAACGTGTACTCCCTCTAACATTTCCAACTCTTCTAGAAATGGTGTTAGACGCTCGAGAACCATCTGGCTACTTTCACCTTTAGGATGTTGGTAATGCCATGGGTCTTTTTCTCGTTCAGCCATGTCTTCGGGATAGTCATCTTTTAGAGCCTGCCAGCTGGAATAACCGTCACGCTCTCCGAGAGTAATTTCTTTCAGCCGATCATCAAACTTTATATTCTCATAATTAGCGCCAATTATATCACAAATTATAGAGGCACTTTGCCGGGTTCGGCCAATTGGACTTGCCCAAAATACATAATTTTGGTGGTTCAAAAGATTTTGGAGTGTGTTGGCAACAGCCTCAATTTGATGTGTTCCCTTCAAAGTTAATGGAGAATCTGCTTGACCCTGCAACCGCCCGGCTCGGTTCCAGGTGGTTTCACCATGTCTTATTAGATAAATAGTAGCTGCCATTAGTATATTTTCTAAGTTTTTGTGGAAAATTGTACGTTATAGATTTATTAACCTAATAACATTTCGGTGTTAAGTGATTTAAATGACGTGGTCACTTGAAGAGACAACAGGTTTTTGTGAATAAAAAACAAGTCCAAATTGGGGGGACAATGTCGAAGGATATAAAACTTCTAGGATTATCTCAAACTGTCGTAGAATTAGCTGAAACAAATATTAGTAAAGTAGCTAAGTATGGTTGGGGGCGGCAGGGCTTAATCCCCCTTTGGTTTGGAGAAGGAGATATCCCAACTCCTGATTTTATTTGTGATTCGTCATACGAATCTATGAAGAATGGTGAAACTTTTTATACTGATCAAAATGGATTGTCTGACTTGCGGAAAGAATTGATCCGATATACTCAGCGTACTTTTGATGTGAATATAGAAGAAGATAGGGTGACCGTCACTAATTCAGGGATGATGGGGATTTCACTAGCGTTGCAAATGCTTATAAATCCCGGTGACGAGGTCGTTGTTATTGGTCCTGTTTGGCCAAACATATACTCCACAGTTGAATTGAATCAAGGAATAACAACCCATGCATCAATTAGAATGAGGGATGATGGTTGGTGGTTGGATATAGAAGAAGTTTTTAAGGCAGTAACGGAGCGCACAAAAGTGATTTTTGTAAATACTCCTGGTAATCCAACCGGTTGGATTATCCCAGAGGAAGATCAGCGCTCATTGATCGAGTTCGCACGAGAAAAAGATATTTGGGTGATATCAGATGAGGTTTATCACTCCTTGGTGTTCGATAGACCGGTAGCGACTTCAATGTTAAATTTTGCGGAACCAACGGATAAAGTGATCGTTATAAATAGCTTCTCTAAATCATGGCTTATGACTGGTTGGAGAATGGGTTGGATGGTGCATCCAAAAGGTATATCGGAAATACTCGCTAAATTAGTCCAGATTTCAACTTCGGGTGTACCAGATTTCATTCAGAGGGCTGGTATTCTTGCTCTTAGTTCGGGTGATAACGTTGTAAAAGAGCTTAGGCAACGTTGCCAGGTTGGGAGGGATATTGTATTCGACCGCTTAGATCAATGGCCGCGAGTAAAAGCTACAAGACCTAACGGAGCTTTTTATGCGTTTTTTTCGGTTGATGGTGTAAGCGATTCGTTAAGTTTTTGTAAAAGATTAATTGATGTCTGTAACGTGGGCTTAGCTCCCGGCAGTGCATTTGGACCCGATGGTGAGGGGTTTTTGCGCTTATGTTATGCGTCAACACCCGAAAAGCTTCATAGGGCCATGGATGCTTTAGCGCTAGAGATTAATACTGGGTGATCAAAAATATCTACAGTTTGATAATAAATTAAGTTTAAGCTATTTAATATGCTGTGATCTGAAGTTGTGAGGAAGTGTTATGGCCTTAATTCCAACTGGTTCCGATATCCCGACAGAGACGCGTGCTGAGCTCATACGGCGTATAAATCGTCCCAATACTAACAAAACTCCAAAACCTCAATCGCAGGAATTGGTGGCGTCTGGAAAGAAGGTTCAATTGCAAAATATCGATCCTCAGCCAGGGTTTCGCATTAGAACCGCCACAACAAATGACGAAATAGAAACACAGATAAGAAGGTTATCCGTCTTAATAGCTAATGATAATATTGATCAGGGCGCGCCCAGAGGTTCCTATATAAACATGTTACTGTGAGAACCATTACGTTTTGAAGGTGGGCTGCTAAAATATTTTAAATGTAAGTCGGCTTTAACATTGCCTATTAACTATTACGAAGTTTATAAATAACAAATGTTCAAAAAGATTCTTATTGCAAATAGAGGCGAGATAGCCTGTCGTGTGATGCGTACAGCGCGACGTTTAGGTATTGCTACTGTTGCTGTTTATTCTGAAGTAGATTCTGGTTCATTGCATGTACGTGAAGCAGATGAAGCTATCTTCATTGGTGGGTCCGCTTCTGCGGAGAGTTACTTAGTTAGCGAAAAGATTATTGACGCTGTTCGTCAGTCTGGTGCAGAGGCAGTTCACCCAGGATATGGCTTTTTATCTGAAAACGCATCATTCGCAGAAGCGCTAGAAGCTGCGGGTATCGTTTTTATTGGACCAAGAAAAAAAGCGATAGCTGCAATGGGAGATAAAATAGAATCGAAAAAGCTGGCTGCAAAGGCTGGTGTTAGTACTGTTCCTGGTTATGTCGGTGTTTTAGCGGATGATACAGAAGCAGTTAAGGTTGCTGGTGATATTGGTTACCCTGTAATGATCAAGGCTTCTGCTGGGGGTGGCGGAAAAGGGATGCGTGTTGCCTATACCGAAGATGAGGTTAAAGAAGGGTTCAGGTCAGCTGTTAATGAGGCCGTTTCTAGTTTTGGTGACGATCGGGTTTTTATAGAGAAGTTTATCGAAGAACCGCGTCATATTGAAATTCAAATTATAGCGGACTCTATAGGTAATACGATTTACTTGGGAGAGAGGGAGTGTTCAATACAACGTCGACATCAGAAAGTTGTCGAAGAAGCGCCAAGTCCATTTCTTGATCCTGAAACACGAAAATTAATGGGGGAGCAATCGGTTTTACTATCCAAAGCAGTTGAATATTGCTCGGCTGGGACGGTTGAATTTATTGTTGATAAGAATAAGAACTTCTATTTTTTAGAAATGAATACTCGTCTTCAAGTCGAGCATCCAGTTACCGAGTGTATTACAGGGTTAGATCTGGTTGAATTAATGATCCGAATAGCTGCGGGGGAAGAACTTCCTCTGCAACAAAAAGATGTGAGCTTAAATGGTTGGGCTATTGAGACCCGTATATATGCTGAGGATCCATATCGTGGTTTCCTTCCGTCAACAGGACGGCTGGTAAAGTATCAACAACCGGAAAATCAAAAAGGTGTGAGAATAGATAGCGGTGTCACTGAAGGTTCCGAAATATCAATTTTTTATGACCCCATGATAGCAAAGCTCGTAACTAGCGGTGATAGTCGGAAGCAGGCGATAGATCGAATGGCACTAGCCTTGAATTCCTTTAAAATACGTGGTGTCAACCATAACATAGATTTTTTATCAGCTGTTATGACTAATTCTAGGTTTCAACAAGGGGTATTTAACACAGGGTTCATAGCAGAAGAGTTTCCAACGGGGTTTAAAGGGACTCAACTATCTGATGAAACAAAATTGCGTATGTATTCTATTGCGGTGGCTTTTGAATTTACTAAATTAGCCAGAAATAAAACTATTTCTGGCCAAGTTGAATTGCCCTTTCGTGCGAACTTTGAAAATACAAGTTACCGTGATCTAAGCGTTTTTAATGAGGGGGAATGGATCAATTTTAAACTCGAACAAACAGCTGAAGGTTT
>TARA_B110000438_G_scaffold2476_1_pt1 | contig 14091 bp, 15 predicted proteins | sample TARA_B110000438 | Tara Oceans TARA_B110000438 (sample SAMEA4398413) | marine metagenome | biome: Polar Biome; feature: [MES] marine water layer (ENVO:01000295) within the mesopelagic zone...; material: water (ENVO:00002006), including particulate matter (ENVO:01000060) such as...... | reverse complement strand
TTGGATGAGGTAAATTCAATTCTCTTGTCTCTTCAATACTTACAATTTTGTGTTGCCATGGAAGGAAAAGAGAACAAGCATTCAAAGAGGTTGTTTTTCCAGAGGCAGTTCCACCAACGAAAAGCATAGACATACCATATTGCATAGCTAACCAAAAGAATGCAATTTGCATTGATGAAAATGTTTTGAATTCGAGTAAATCAACTGGGGTAAACGGTTCATCTCTAAAACGCCGTATCGTAAAGGTAGAACCTTTTGTTGAAACTTCACGTCCAAGCGTCATAACAATACGTGAACCATCCATCAAAGTTGCATCCAATAACGGTTCTGCAATAGAAATGTGTTTTCCACAACGTTGAGCCATACGGATAATGTACTGTTCTAATTCATGTTCATCTTCCCACATTACATTTGTTCGTAAAGATTCAAATCTTCTATGGTACACAAATATTTCAACACCCGGACCATCACAAGAAACATCCTCAATATTTGGATCTTTCATCATTGTGTCTATTTTACCATAACCAATCAAATCTCTTTCGATATAATAATGTATTTTTTCTCGATTACTCTTACGTGATTTTAATCTATAACTGTCTAAAATATCATCTACTGCTTGTTTCAAAAAATCTTCTTGGGTTTCATCAAGCGTTTCACGATTGATATTGAGGGCCCTCTGAAGAACTAGCTTAATTGTATCTAAATCTTCTTTCTCTTGTTTTGAAGCTTTAGGTTCAACTACATAATAAAAACGTGAATAATCTCTTTTATCAAACAAAACTCTAACATAGGAATATGGAGGGTGAACTGGATAAGTATCTAACTCTTCAAAATCCTCACCAATTTCAATATCATCCATGACCAAATCATGGATTACACCTTCTTTTTCAGCAGCTTTACGTTTCCGAGCTTCAGCTTTACGCTGTTTGTTAAGTTTACGACGTTGGAGCCAAGAAAGTTTAGACTCGTCAATCTCCTCTTCTTGCTCACCGAGCAAACTCGAAGCATTTTCCATTGTTTCTTTGGCTGCACTCATTTTATCATCCGGTGGTTAGCTTGACAACCTTTAGATTATCATCATAGTATATCACCATATAAGAAGACGTCGATATCAATGGTGAGCCGCTCACGGTCTCTATTGCAATAGCTGGAGCTAGAGGGAAAGTCACCTCAAACTCACCACCTCTAGGCTGCATTGTAGTAACTTTAAGACCTTCCGCCGTACCATTTATTTTATATTTTATTCCATGATTTATGGATTCGATACCGGTATTCAATTTAATAATTGGTGAAGAATCAGGATACTCTCTTACAGTAGTCAATAAATCTTCAACGGATAATTGGAAATAAAGTGCTAATTGTTCAGCTTCTTCCTGTGCAGTATTGGCTATATTTCCATTAAGCATTGTAGTGGAAGTAAGCATTATTGAAGATAAAATTAGAATTGAAACTGCAATTGTGTAAACATAGCCAATTAATTCTGAAGCTGCTGAATCATCGTAAGCTAAATTTGACATGTATTGTCCTCTCTAATAATCTGAAGTCAAATGGCGTTGATTGTGAATATACTATATCTTCTTCAAGAGGGAATTCAGCATTTGCTACAACTGATTCTGTTCTTTCAAATTTATAATCTCCAACATCGAAACTATTGTAAGCCATATAATATCTTTGAAATGCATCTGAACTGTCTCCATCAAAAGCTATTCGTAAACTGTAAATATTAAGAGAAATATCATTACCACCTTGGTTCCGAATATCGAAATTAAAATTACCTGCCATTAAAGATTTTATAGAAGAAGAAAGATTATAATCGGTTTGATAAAATGTTAATGAATCGTAAGTATCTTCTTTTCCAACCTCCTCATTTATGATTGATCTAGTTAGTGGTTGAGAACTAACATAAAATTGCCCTCCAGGCTCTTTGGAAACAACACCGCCGTTAAGCATCCTCATTTTGAAAACTCCAGATACTGAAGAATACTTGTAAGACAAAGAATCAGTACCATATATGAAAAAACCTCCGACTTGTGTTGCATTTACTGTGCTCGTGTATGTTCCTTGAACGCCATAATCAAGCGCTGGAAAACCTGTAACATAGGACTCTAAAGAATCGCCAGTCCATTGAGTTCCATCAGGATAAACTAAAGTAATTCTATAGTTATCTACTGTGTTCAAGTCATCTTTTATTGCAAGAGATTCGGAACCTGTTTTAACACCTACTATTTTTGGAGATGACCAAGAAACAGCAGTATAATAATATCTAATTTCATCTAAGTTTGCACGTTGAACAAAGGTGCCTGAACTAAAAGAAATTGTTGAAGTGCGAGATGCACCTTCTCCCTGAGCAAGAACATGATCTAAATCTGCATCAAAATTCAAAAGATTGTTTTGAGCTGAAGTGTATATTGCATAGGCCTCATTCTGCTGAATTTGAGGAATACCCCAAGCCAACATAGTTCCAGTAACTGTAAGCATAATTGCTAAAATTAAAATTGTACCAATTACGGGACTCACTCCTTCATCGGATTTTGTTAATGATAGCTGATGCTGCACACGAGCTTATCTAATAGGGGTTCAAAAAGTATTATGTTAAACTAATGACTGTTGTTTTCTAACCATTTCTCGACGTCTATAGCGGCCATACAGCCCATACCTGCAGCAGTTATAGCTTGCCTATATCGAGTGTCTACTACATCTCCACCTGCAAATACGCCGGGTACACTAGTCATTGTATTTTCTTTCCAAAGAAGATAACCACTTTCATCTGTTTCTAGTTGGTTATTCAAAAAAGTAGTCATAGGTTTGTGTCCGATGGCAATAAAGGCCCCATCACATGCTAATCTTTCTTCAACGCCGCTTTCTGTATTTACTAGAAGTGCACCTTCAAAATTGCCTTCGGAACCTAGCCATTCTTTTATGCTAGAATTAAGTTTCCAAGCAATCTTTGGATTTGCTTTAGCTCTTTCGGCCATTATTTGTGATGCGCGCAATCCTTCTCTTCTGTGCACTATAGTTACTTTACTACAAAATTTTGTCAAGAATGTTGCTTCTTCCATAGCTGAATCACCACCACCAATGACAATTACTTCTTTATCTCTGAAAAAAGCACCATCGCAAGTTGCACATGTTGAAATTCCACGACCTTTGTGAATCTCTTCATTTACTGCATCTAACCAGATTGCTTCAGCTCCGGTTGTAATGATTATGGAGTTTGCCAAATGTACTTCTTTACCAACATTCAATTTAAACGGTCTTTCTGAAAAATCAACTGAATCTACATTCTTATCAATTATATCACAACCAAATCGAGAAGCTTGAGATCTTAATTCAAGCATCATTTCAGGCCCTCCAATACCTTCAGGATATCCTGGGAAATTCTCAATATCACTTGTTAACATTAGTTGGCCTCCGCTTGCAAAACCTGCAAATAAAGTGGGATTAAGCATCGCCCGTCCTGCATACAAACCGGCAGTATATCCAGCTGGGCCTGAGCCAATTATAATCAAATCTTTAACTTCAGTCATTACCCTTCATTAGAAAGGCTTCTAAATTATTGTGTCTAAGTTAACCATTCCATCTAGAAGAGATAATAAAGCCAGTATGTCCAAGACCATTATTATCGGGTCTTAAGGCACTAGAACGTGATTGCCAACCCCTTTGAATTATTTCTATTATTTCTATTTCTTTCCAACCATCTAAAGAATCCACTAAAGCTTTAATTTGATTTACTGTTGGAACATAACATATCAGAAATCCCCCAATATGTAGTGATTTCTTTGCCCATTCTAGTAATTCCCAAGGATTAGGAAGATCTAATATGATTGAAGATGCCGATATTGAGGGAATTGATTCATTTAATTCTTCATTACGGAGTTCTACTAAATTTTTCCAAGGACTCATTTTTATATTTCTTTGAGCTACCTTGAGATGTCGGTTATTATTTTCAAAGGTAATGACCTTACCATTTGGAGCCACTGTTTGAGCAAGAGCTAGAGTTAAAGCTGCGGAACCACTACCTGCCTCAACAACAGTCTTACCTGTGGAAAGTCCAGATTTATAGACAATCCAGGCAATATCTTTAGGAGATATTATTTGAGGACCACGTTTGAGATTTGATTGAAGATCAGATAAGACATAATCAACAAGAATACATTTTTCACCTAATAAATCAAACTCCTTGCCAAACTCGTTATTTAGTAAAACTTTAGTTGGAAAACGTCCAAAGCCCTTTATTTCTAAAACCTCTAAATCCAAGTCAACTAAATGAGCTGACCCTCCAATTATTAAGAGATTAAAATTGCCCATATGAGCAAACTATAAGATTAGCCTACCAAAAGCTTAGCGTTACTTAATGAATATTTCCATTCTGCTGGAATAACATTATTTGAACGATAATATTTTGCTAAACGAAGAATCTTAGCTTCTGTTAAATGTAATGAGCGTGTATTATGGATATCTTTTTTATTAATTTTTAAATGTTCACCCAAACGAACTGCTTTTCGCATAAGATTAGTCAAATCTTCAGGTAAGGGAGAAGATAATTTCTTCTCGGCTAGTATTTTAGAAATAGATTTACCTGTTGCTAATTTTGTACTTGGCACTGCATGAGTATCTCTTAGAGCAATACCTATTTGTGAAGTAGAATGTCCTTCCGATGCTAACTCAAGAATCGTCTTTTCAACATCTTTAGATTTAGGTGACCATTTAGGATTATTTTCTCGAGTCTGCGGACTAGAGCCTGAGCGTCCTTTACGTCGTGCATGGATTCTTGCCATTTATTATTTGTCTCCTATGGAGGTTATGGCGCCAGTCAGCCCAGTATAAAAACATTAGCACATTTATCAATAGTCTAAAGTCCAATATACTGCTAATTCAGCATTAGAATACATTCTATAAGTAAAATCAGGCATAGATTCATAGTAAGAACTAGATATTATCGAAAGAGTAGAAGACTTACCACTAGAATCGGGCATTCCTAAATTAACTGCAGATATTGAAATATTTTTCTGAATTTCAACAGAAAATTCTGAACTATTATTCCAAACCCACAAATGATCTTCAGCTTCCCAATACATCTCTTTGATAGATATTCGTTCAATATCCATTTTTTCTATAGATATTAGTCCTGAAGACAACTCATTAGAATCTTGCATTGCAACCATATTAGAATAAGCAGCCAATCTTCTTTCCCTTTTTTGATCGTTGGACTCCAATATAGAATCCTCTAGATTCTCACCCATCCATTGGGATGCTGAAATACTACTTTCACGAACATAATAAGTATAATATACTTCTTCACGCTCATGAGCATTAATTCTATAATCAAGATCATAATATGAAAATGAACTAATTAAAATGGTAAATACAGAAAATAAAACCGCTAATCTATTTGGATTATCTTCGAGATTATCTATAAAAAAATCCATCCCAGGTACAATCAATAGCAAAATACCAAATGTCACCAAATAAGGAATGTAAAGTATATCAGATATAACAAAAAAGGAAAGGGCTAAATAAGACATTGAAAAGAAATAACCTTGGGAAACGCGACCCTTCTGAACCCAGAATACTATTCCGAGGATAGATATAAAAAGAAAAGGACCTACATTTATCATATAATACATTATTAAATTAAACATTGAGGAAAATATCCCCGGCCCACTAAAAAAATAGACACCAATAATTTCATGATCTGGATTGTAGGGAGAAAAATCTAAATACTGAAGATAGAAAAAATAACCAGATAAAAATAATAGAAAACCCAGAACTTGCCTACCTGCTCTTTCCCGATTTGTGGCGCTTTCTTGCCAGTAATAAAACAAAATCGACATAACAAAAGCTAACAATATTCCTGGAAATAATAAACCCATTCGATGTAATGAAGGTAAAATTAAACCCAATAATAATAATAATGAAATGATACGAAGAGGATACCGGCCATACTTTGTATGAGATAACCTAAGAAGTAACCAAATAAAAAAAGGCAAGAGGGCAATAAAACTAAATCTAAGAGAAATACGCCACATCGAAAATGTCAAAAATCTTGGAGCAAATGAAAAACATAAAGCTGCAAACCATCTACTACGGAAATTATCGGTTAATTCTCCAGTTAACATAAAAAAACCAAACGTAGACATCAGAGACAAGAAAATAGTGTGTATCAAAATATACTCAAAAATTGAAAGTCCTGTAACTGAAGTAACTGTAGATGCTAATAACGTTGAACCTAGAGGCGTAGTTCCTGGAAATAAACCATAAAGTGAAACTATATTCTCAGCCCAAACTATCTGCCCACTAAGTATAATTGATTTAGTCATTGAGATATAATAAAAACTATCAGTGCCAGTTGGTGCTGGAGTAATAGGATATCTAAGTAAAATTGTGAGAAGTCCAAGCAAAAATAAGCTACTTTTACTACTCAATTTTGGACTTTTCATATTATATCAAATGGAGTAATGTATTAAGCAGATATGTTTAAGGAAAAAAAGCCTTGACTACCACATATTTTTATATAGCAGAGACTTCCCTCGCAAAACACCTATTCTGAGGCGCAGTATGGACATAAGTAACACCATGAATTACAGTCTGTTTGCATTGCTGATACTAACAGCACTGATAGCTGGTAAAAGTGTCGATGGATATCCTGCTGGTGGCGCTCAAGATGGTGCTGGTGACGAGTGGGCATCTGATGCTATTGCAAATGGATGTTCTTGTCACGCAGATACTCAACTTAATGAAGGAATGTACAAACTAGAAGGAATACCACAAAAGTATATTCCTGAACAAACATATAATCTCTCTCTTCAGATAAATGACGTTAACGTAGTTTCTGAAGAAAATGCTATACGTTATGGCGGTTTTCTAAGTGAAGTAAGTGAAGGCACATACCAAACTAGTGAAAATTATTGGATTGGAGGCGAGGGATCATATATTTCTCACAATGCAAATAGCAATGATGTCCGAAATTGGACATTTCAATGGACTGCACCAGCTGAAGGTACTGGTGATGCCGTTTTTACTATGTACTTTAATGTGGTGAATGGTTTAGGAACTAATGGAGATCAATGGTCTTATTTTACAGCCATATCCCTAGGAACGCCTCAATTAGCTTCAGAAGAAGTATCGATTCATGAACTCGGAGTGTCATTAATGCAATATTGGATTGCGCTTATTGCCCTCGGTGTAGTTTTCTTTTCAATATTTATTGCTTATGTTGTAATTAGAGGGGGGAGTGCACATTACCGAGGTTAATGAAATTATAGAAAAAGTTGCCAAAGGTGAACTTACTTCTGAAGATGCTCAAAAGATATTAGGTACTTACAAAGATGAAGAACTTGGAAAAGAATTACGTAATATCCCTGGCAAAGAGCAACTTGAAATTTTTGCAATTGTATTAGTTTTATTATTACTTGAACTAATGTATGATTCTTTATTTATTTACGGAATTATGGAAGGATGGGATCAACAATTCTTATCATTTACAATAGCTATGGCATTCTTAATTATGGGACTTATGATTGATTTCTATAGAAGGTCTTTCATGCCAGATGTTTTAGAAGCTAAAAAACGAAGGAGGAAAGTTATTACCAAACTTGAACGCTAAAAATGAATATTACACGTAGAGGATTTTTACAAGGAGCAATAGGACTTGCTGGAGCTGGTATGACTGGTGCATTAACTGTTCCGGCACTTAAGACGTTACTACCACCTCCAATTACTAGATGTAATTCTGATGATGCACATGAAACTCTTACTTACAAAAGAGAAGAGGGAAAATGGTACGAAGATAAAGGCGGCGATATAGCCACAAAAGAAGACTTTAATCTCTGGGATGTAGCTATTGTAAATTGGGCACCAAAAGAATTGGAAGAAGAATTGGGAAGTTGTGAAATTCAATTAGCACTTGCAAAGGTACCATCTGAAGATAGCATGGAAGGATTGGGAATAAGTGTCGATAATGGAAATGCAATGATGATGGCCTATCATACCTATAAATGTCCACATTTATGCTGTAAACCTGTTTTTACACCTCAAGGAAAGAGTACTATCTCTGGAAATGACTTTGAAAACATGTTTTTATGTCCATGTCATTTATCTTTGTTTGATCCATTAGACGTAATTAAAAATATAGATGAACAGGGTCGTGAGGTAATGGCTGCTAAATTATTAGAAGGTCCAGCACCTTATGGACTTCCTGTAGTCCCTATTGAAGAAAAAGATGGAGGATTAATAGGTCTAACTACTCACTTAGACTGGCTGAAATATTGCGGACAAGGATAATTATGAAACTTAACAAACTTATTACGGTGGTTATTGGATGTTTAGCTCTTTTTGCATTACCTGTTAGCGCTGAAACTCCAATTTTAGAAGAATTAATGAGGAAATATACTTTTCCATTAATATTCTTATCAATGGCAGGTGCTGTTTTTGGAATGGGGTATCTTTACTTTACAGGTTTACTTCCTAGAGTACTATTCGACACATGGGCATGGATTGATGAAAGATTTGCACTACACCGCTATGTTTCTCTTGCAAGAAGAGAATATTACTCTGTAGTTTACACACTTTTACCTTCTACTGGCCGAACTATTCCGCAATCTCATACTGAAAGATATAATATAAAATCAATATGGTATTGGTATCCTTTTTATTCTCTAGGAGGTTTATCTTTTTTTGCATATATTATTCTTACAATTACTGGAATTTATTTAGGATTCTATTACATACCAGATGGAGAATTCATATTAGATGAAAATGGCCACTCCACATCTGGTGCATATCAATCTATGGAATTGATAATGACACAGGTAACATTCGGCTACATAATTCGTGCAATACACCATTGGTCTGCTCATTTCATGGTAGCTTCAGTATTCCTTCACATGATGAGAGTTTACTTTGTTGGTGCTTATCGAAATCCACGTGAAGTAAATTGGATTTTAGGAGCTATACTGTTGATGGTTACCATTTTCTTTGGTTATACGGGATATCTGCTGCCATGGGATTCCCTTGGCTATGCTGCCGGATCCATCGGGTTAGAAATGGCAACATCAATCCCTGCAATGGGGCCTTTAATGGCTCAAATTGTATTTGGAGGAACTCAACTAACTGGAGACACTGTGACTAGAATGTATTGGTTACACATCTTTGTTCTACCTCTAATAGGTACTGTTCTGATTATTATCCATATGGCACTTGTCTGGATACAAGGAGAGGGTGAACCGCATTAATGAGTGAAGATGATGCAGTCCAAATGATTTATGAACATCAAGAAGAACAACAATCACTTGATACAATAAGTAAATTAGAAAATAGAGAAGAACATTCAGTTCTTGAAGCTGAAATGGTAAAGGGTGAACCTCTTTATCCACATGAAGTAACAAGAGATTCTGTTTTGAGTTTATACATAATTGCCTTATTTTTCTATTTAGCGGCATTCATTCCACCTCCATTACATGAAGCTGCAGATCCTACGGCAGGTACGGCTTTTCCACCTCCATTACCTGATTGGTATTTGTTATGGGCTTTCGGATGCTTGAAAGTAGCTTGGGACATACAAATTTTGATTCCATTATCTAGTATACCTTTCTTAGGATTAAATGACATAAATCTTTTCCTAATGACTGCGAAAGTATGGGGTACCTTAGTTCAAGGATTAATTATTGGACTTGTAGTTGCAGTTCCTTTCCTTGACAAAGCTTTAGGTTCCATTATTGACCCTCAATATGGTGACGTGATTAATAGAGGGCACGAAAGAAGGCCAATCGAAGACCCAGTGAGAGCTGCGATTGGGGTTTATGGAATCGCATTGGTCATTATGTTATCTGTTTTCTCAGTTAATGCCAATATTGCAATTTATTATCCTCAAGTAGATACCGATATGTTATCACAACTAACTCTTTGGGGTCCTATAGTTTGTGCATTGATTACATATATGTTTCTGGATCGAAGAAGATCTGAAGGTGCAAAACCATTAACTGATGAAGAGAGATTTGATCTTTATACCGATGGAATAAAAGATCGAAGAATGCAACGTATTTATGAATTTAAACTAAATCGCTGTTATCAATGTGGACTTTGTGACGACATCTGTCCAGTTAGAGATATGGAGGGTGAACACGAACTGAATATTATATTCAATACATTCCAAAACGAGCATGATGGTGTTGCAATGTGGTCATGTATTACATGTGGTATGTGTACTGCCGTTTGCCCACAAAATATAGAATATATTGATTATGTATTAGAACAAAGAGCATTAACTACAATGGGAGTAAGCTTATGAGTCGAACAGAACCATATTCACGAACAATTCCGCACCCTCTTTTTGAAAGACTTATCGTAGAAGATGCGATGAATAAAGAAGAAGAACCATGGAAACCTGAAAGACCGCACGAGTATGGATATTTTCCGGGATGTGTAGATTTCATGGATGTTGAAGTTAAATTTACTCACCTGAATAAGGGAGATGCTGACCATGCTTCAATTGCAGCTGCATCAATTAAACTATTGAACTATGCCGATATTGATCCGCTAATACTAGACATGAATATATTCAAATGTTCAGGACATGACCAATTGTGGCAAGGGCAACTAGAAGTATTTGATGCACTCAAAGAACACAACATGAGAAGATTAAAAGAATCGGGAATTAAGATTATAACTTGTTCGTGTGCTGAATGTTATCGTACTTTCGCAGTAGATTATGATCTTCCTAGAACTTTAGGAATTAAAGTTGAACATATTACACAAACTTTGCAAGGCCGGGGATTGAAATTCAAGGCACCTGAAAATGTAACTGTAGCATATCACGATCCTTGCCGTCTAGGAAGAATGATGGGTGAATATGAAGCCCCTCGAGATTTGATTCAACTTGTCGATGGAGCTACAATCGTAGAATTAGAAAATAACAAAGAACGAGCTTTATGTTGTGGTGTTTCTTCAATGATGTATTGTAATGACGCTACGAAAGCAGTTCGTCGAAAGAGATTGGACCAAGGAACTGACGCAGGTATTGATTTGATGTTAGGAGGTTGTCCTAAATGTTACATGCACATGCAGTGTATGCTAAACGAAGAACGAATGAACCCTGAAGAAGGACACCACCACGATTATGAAATGATGGATTTAATGCAATTTTTAGTTGCTTGTTTGGAGGAAAAAAGTTAGTGTCCGAAACAGACCTCACTACATTCGTTTCAGAAGGCAACCGAGATCTTCATATTTTATTTGGATCGCAAAGTGGCAACTCGGAAGGACTTGCTGAAACTTGGGAACAAGAAGCTACGCGATATGGATTGAAGGGGAAAGTTCATGACATGGATGGTTTTGACATCAAAACCATGGCTGAAATGTCAAGAGTTATGATTGTTTGTTCTACGTGGGGTGAAGGTGAAATGCCAGATAATGCAGAAGATTTGTATGAATCTGCAACATCTGCTGGAAAAATATTATCTAAAACAAATTACTCGATTTGTGCTCTTGGAGATACAGGATATGATTTATTCTGTCAATCCGGAAAAGATTGGGATAAAACGTTAGAAGATATTGGTGGGTCAAGAATACATGATCGTGTAGATTGTGATGTAGATTTTGAAATGCCTGCCGAAGAATGGATGAAAGGAGCCATGTCCAAATTGGCTTGTGTTGATGACAGTGGGAAGTTCCTTCCTGATTTAGTAGATAATATGGTAGATTATGCTGCAGGAATAGAAATTGAAGCTCCTATTGAAGTCGCTGAAGAGTTGGTAGGTGGAACTACTGCTTATCAAGCAATGACTACAACCTCACTTTTCTTTCAAAAACCGAATAAATGGTTGAAGAAAATGAAAGGTGTTCTTGACGAAGAAGATTTACCAACGACTGGAATTGAAAAAGCAAAAGATATGTTCAAAGAATTGAGGAAAATTACCTTGAAATCTATACCTCAAGGAAAAGACTACATTGCTTTAGTTGATAATGAAAAATGTATTGGTTGTACACAATGTGTTTATTACTGTAATTTTGCTTCAATAGATATGATTTCTTGGGATTTAAAAGCAAGAACCTCTCAGTTTGAATCAAAAAAAGCATTGGTTTTGGATGATACCTGTGTTGGTTGTACTTTGTGTGTCTTTGCTTGCCCAGTAGAAGCAATAACCATGGAAAGTAGAGTCTAGAATATATATTATGAATTTATATTACTCCATTCTCATAGCTATTTGGTTGGCTGTTGTGTATGCCATTTGGGCAGCCACGGCTGCAGGAGATCCTGGATATGGACAAGCTGCATTTCTTGCAGGTGGTATTTTTGCAACACTTTATCTACGAAAACGAAAGAAGGAAAGGCCTCGAATTGATTTAGAAGAAATTGAAATACCTGAAGCTGAATTCTCAGTAAATATTGAATATGAAACTGGAAAATACTTTTTTAGTGAAAAAACATATAGAAAGATTATATGGTTTTCTAATTTATTTGCTTTACTTTCAATTAGTATCTTTTTAGAAACTTTTTTAATAAGAAAATACGTTTTATGGGGCTTCTTGGCACTAGTTTTAGGAATGATTGTATTTATTATTCCTATCTTAATTCCAGTTAAAGAAGATATTGAAACCCTAAAAAAGAGAGCTCAAAAAGAAAGAGTGAAGGCTTGGAGTAAAGGTAAATCTAGCCCCCCTAATGAAGAATAGTGAATCAATTACTCAAAACGGTCATTAATCAAATCAAGCCTAATGAGGGCGAGAGTAAAGAAATAGTGGATTTGGCAAGTGAATTAAGAGATAAAGCCAATAGTCTGAGTGATAAAAAATTTGACTCAATGATAGTCGGATCTGTTGCGAAAGGTACTTTTCTAAAAGGTGCAGATATCGATATTTTCCTGAAGTTCAGTACTACTGCAGATCTGAAAAAAGAAGGATTGGGTATTGCGAAGAAGATTCTTCCTAACGGAAGAGAACTCTATGCCCAACACCCCTACCTAAGAGGTGAAATCAAAGGAATTGGAATAGATGTTGTTCCTTGTTATTCTATAGAAAACTCAACTAAGCCAATTTCAGCTGTTGACAGAACTCCATTTCATACGGAATGGGTAAAGAAGAATATATCGGGAATGGAAGACGAGATTAGACTTACTAAACAATTCCTAAAAGGATGTGGAGCCTACGGTGCTAGTTCAGCCATAGGTGGTTTTTCTGGTTATCTGGTTGAAATCCTGTGTATAAAATATGGCAGTTTTGAAAAATTAATCAATGAAATTGCTAGTTGGAAGCCACCACTTATTTTAGACAAAATTGATAAGGTTCCAAACTCTCCAATTATGCTTGCTGACCCTGTTGATTATAATCGAAATGTAGCGGCAGGTGTAACTCTAAAAGGTCTTGGATCGGCAGTATTGGCTTCTAAAGCGTTTCTTGCTGAACCTTCTTTGGATTTCTTTTTCCCAAAGAATAAGAAAAGACCATTCCAAGGATTTATTACTACTGTAATACTCCCTCATCCTGGCGGCAATGAAGAAACTGCATTACCGTGGCTTCAAAGACAAGGTCGTAAAATTTACAATGCTATCGCTGATTTTGAACCTATTGCTTGGAATACAAATTTAGAAGAAAATGGATATCTTGTATTTGAAACTGCATCAATTGAATTACCTGAGATTATTCCACACAAAGGTCCAGCTCCGTGGGACGATGGTGCAATGGACTTTCTAAAAAAATACCCAGACTCTTCATTAAATGAAGATAGGTTAGAAACAGGAAAAGCTCCTCGCAATGCCACTATTTCAGAAGTAGTTTTAGAATTGTTACCAAAAGCTGAGATTAAAGAAGGATTAGCTAAAGGTGCTCAACCTATACATAAAGTACCCTGGTTAGATTAAAAAATATTAAAAAAAGTTTGGTAAAATGGGGATCGAAATCCCCAAGTTACCTTCGAATGGAGACATAATCTCCATTCTGTTTTGGTGACTAAATCTATGCTTTTAGACTTATATCGTAACCGATTACATCACCATTAGGCTCAAACTTCATACGGAATGAGTAGTCAGTGACATCACTAACTGCTGCTAAATCCGAGTCTGGTTCAGCTGGGTGAACTTCGAACTTGTCACCTGG
>TARA_B110000438_G_scaffold301535_1_pt1 | contig 14093 bp, 11 predicted proteins | sample TARA_B110000438 | Tara Oceans TARA_B110000438 (sample SAMEA4398413) | marine metagenome | biome: Polar Biome; feature: [MES] marine water layer (ENVO:01000295) within the mesopelagic zone...; material: water (ENVO:00002006), including particulate matter (ENVO:01000060) such... | reverse complement strand
GTCCACACTTCTCTTCTTAAATTTTTACTTTTTAAATAGCTAATTAAGCAATAAATGCCTAATAATTAACAATAAACAATATTTTTATTGCTAAAGTGTGACGCTTATAGTCTAAAATAAAAGTAAAGCAAGCGGTTAACATTCAAAAAAAACACAAAATTTACTAGCAAATTAGGGGTTTATTTGATTTTTTTACTTTGCTAAAATAATAATTGATAAATTAAGATGATATTCACTTTCAAAAAAATACAAAAAAATATCAAAAAAAATTTTGAGTTATTTTCTCTAATTTTGTTACTTTTAGCAACTATAGTTGGAACCTACTCATACAACGAAAATAAAAAAGTTATTACTAATAATTATATTGATTTAATTAATAATATTTATTTTAAAAAAACTTTAAACAATATTTTTAACAATTTGGCTCCAAAATATTTGAGTATAGAGCATAAAATTTCATCAGGCGAAACTTTTAATCAAATATTAAGAGAATATGAAATACCTGAAAAAGAAATAGTAAAAATAAAAAAAGGATTATTTAAAAACAATAATTCATATATGCTTAAAGTTAATCAAATTTTAAAATTTACTCTAGATGTATCTAATAATAAAAAAATAATTTATTTTTTATTTCCTGTTTCAAAAACAGAAAAAATAAAATTAACAAGAAATATTAAATCAGATACATTTGAAAGAAAGAGAATTATAACTGACTTAAAAAAGAAAATAATCTTTCAAGAAGGAAAAATTTTAAACAATCTTTATAAAACGGCTATAGATCTAAATATAGAGCCCAATGTGATTGTTGAATTTGCTAGAGTTTATGGTTTTCAAATTGATTTTCAAAGAGACATTAGAAAAAATGATAGTTTTCAAATAATGTATGAAGTTTTTGAAGACAATAAAGGAAAAATTTTTGAAACTGGCAATGTAATTTTTGCAGATCTAAAATTAAGAGGACAAAATAATCCTTTATATTATTTTTCAGGAAAAGGAAGCGAAGGTCATTATGATACTAATGGCAAAAGTGTAAAAAAAGCTTTAATGAAAACACCTATAAATGGAGCAAGTCTTTCATCTCCATTTGGGATGCGGAAACATCCTATTGATGGTTACAATAAAATGCATAGAGGAACTGATTTTGCTGCAGCTCTAGGAACGCCTATAATGGCATCTGGTGATGGTACAATTATTAAAGCTCAATGGTGTGGAGGTGGTGGAAATTGTGTAAAAATAAAACACAACTCAACATACTCAACTGTTTATGCACATATGAAAAACTTTGCATCAAATATTAAAGCTGGCGTAAGAGTTAAACAAGGAAGAATAATTGGTTATGTAGGATCTACCGGAAAATCTACAGGACCACATCTTCATTATGAAGTAATTAAAAATGGAAAAAAGATTAATTCTCAAACATTAAAACTACCTTCGGGGAAAATTTTAAAAGGTAAAGAGAGAAAGAAATTTGAAATAGAAAAAATTAAACTTGATGTAACTAAATCAGAATTAATCTTGGGTTTAAATTAACTTAGCTATTAGTAACTTGTTTTTCAGGAAGTTTATCGACCACTAGATTAGCTTGATCTTTATCTTTTTTCTCTGAATTTAACTCTTTATTTGTTTTGTCTGAATTTAACTCTTTATTTGTTTTGTCTGAATCTTTCTGAGAATCGCTTGATCTAACTTGTTGTTTTTCAGCCAAGACTCTTTTGAAGTGATCAGCATGTTGAAAATAATTTTCAGAAAGAATTTTATCTTCGTGCGCAAGTGCTTCCCTTGCTAAATCGTTGTATTTTTCAACTAAATTTGATGCATTGTGATTATTTCTTCCTGGAACTTTTCTTTGAAAACTATCATTAGATGAAAAATTAGATTTATATTTTGATCTATCACCATTAGGCTTAAAGCCTCTATCATTTCTTCTAAAGTTGGGTCTTCTGTTATTGTTATTATTTCTAAAAGTTACCATTTTATTTATTATTTATTATTTTATATTTTAGTGCTTATTATACAGCGATCATTTTGACCGTAGTCCTTAACTACTTTGTTTACATAAAAACCATAATTTTTTAATATATTCAAAACTCTATTTTTTTGATCAAAACCAATCTCTAAAATAAATTTACCTTTTCTTTTTATTAGTCTTGAGGTTTTACAAATTACTTTATTAATTTCTGAAAAACCATCTTTACCACCATCTAATGCAAGTTTAGGTTCATATCTTGCAACATCTTTTTCCAAATATTTAATATCTTGTTTTTTAATATATGGAGGATTAGATAAAATTATATCATATTTACCAATTAAAAATTTGTCAACATCAGAATTATAAAATTTTACTCTGTTGCTTAATTGATGCACTTTAGCATTAAAACGTGCAACATTTACAGCTTTTTTAGAAATATCAATCCCAATTCCTAAAAACTTACTTCTTTCCTTAAGAATCGATAATAAAATACAGCCAGAACCAGTTCCTATATCCAATACATTCTGTGTAGAGTTTTTATTAAATAATTTTAAAGTTTCTTCTATTAAAATTTCTGTATCAGACCTTGGTATCAAAACGTTTTTATTAACATAAAAAGATTCATTCCAAAAATATTTTTTTTTTATTAAATATGCAATTGGTTCTCCTTTTTTTCTTCTATCAACCAAGCTATAAAAATTATTCAAGTATTTATCATTTAGTTTTTTCTGAGAATTTAAAATAACATATTTTCTATTTTGGTTTATTGTTTGAGAAAGAAGTATTTCACTATCAAGGTAAGGACTTTTAGTGCCAGATTCAATTAGAAGTTTTGTGGCTTTTATTAACGTTTCTTGAATATTCATATTAATTTAAATCACTTAATTTTTCTTCTTGCGCTTGCAATGTAAGACTTTCAATCATTTCATCAAAAACTTCGCCTTCTAAGAATTCAGCCAATTTATGTATTGTGAGATTGATACGATGATCTGTTACTCTCCCCTGAGGAAAATTATATGTTCTGATTCTTTCAGATCTATCCCCAGTACCTATTTTACTCTTTCTATCTTTCGATCTTTCATTTTCTATTCTTGATCTTTCTAATTCATAAAGTCTTGATCTTAAAATCTTCATACCTTTAGCTTTATTTTTATGTTGAGATTTTTCATCCTGTTGAGATACTGAAAGTCCTGTAGGAATATGTGTAATTCTTACGGCACTATCAGTCGTATTGACTGACTGTCCACCTGGACCACCAGATCTAAAAACATCAATACGTAAATCAGAATCATTTATTTTTAAATCTACCTCTTCAGCTTCTGGCAAAACAGCAACCGTTGCGGCAGACGTATGTACTCTTCCTTGAGTTTCAGTATCTGGAACTCTCTGCACACGATGTACTCCACTTTCATACTTTAGTGTTGAGTAAATATTTTTACCTTTTATGGAGGCTACTACTTCTTTTAATCCTCCAGCTTCACTTTTAGATATATTTATTAATTCTAATTCCCACTTTTTTTTATGACTAACTTTTTCATACATTTTAAAAAGATCTGCAGCAAAAAGGCTGGCTTCTAATCCACCAGTCCCAGCTCTAATTTCAATAATTGCATTTTTTTTATCAGCTTCATCTCTTGGCAGTAAAAATAATTTCAATTTTTTTTCATTTGCATCATTTTGTATTTTAAGTTCTCTCAATTCATTTTCAGCCATAGTTTTAAGATCATCATCACTATTTGTGTCATTTAATATTTTTTCTAAATCACTTTTTTCTTTAGAATAAGAGTTATATTTTTTTGCTTCTTCAATAACATCATTTAGATCTGAATATTGTTTTGATTTTTCTGCAAACAATTTTTTATCTACTCCACCAGAAGAAAGTTCTTTTTCTAACAAAGAATGTTTTAATATTAAATCTTCTATACTTTTTATTGGAATCATTATTATTTTTTATCTAATTCAGCAGCTTTTTTCTCTACTATACTGACAACCTTAGAAACTATATTCTCTGTTAAAACTTTTTCACTTTGAATTCCAGATAAATAAAGCATGTTGTTACCTTTTCCTCCTCCTGTTATTCCAATATCAGTAAGAGCAGCTTCTCCAGGGCCATTTACAACACATCCAAGAATAGATAACGTAATAGGTGTTTTTATGTGAGAAAGTTTTTCTTCAAGGATTTTAACTGTTTCAATTACTTGAAAAGCTTGCCTAGCACATGAAGGGCATGATATTATTTTAACTCCTCTATCTCTCAAGTTTAGTGACTTTAATATTTCGTTGCCAATTTTGATCTCTTTCACAGGGTCATCTGATAATGAAATTCTAATTGTATCTCCTATTCCGTCCATTAAAAGTGAGCCTAAACCAATAGATGATTTAACACTTCCAGTCACAAAACTTCCCGCTTCTGTAATTCCTAAATGTAAAGGGTATTCACAAACTTTAGATAATTGACGGTAAGCCGCTATTGATAAAAAAACATCAGAAGATTTAACACTTATTTTAAAATTAAAAAAATCTTGATCTTCTAGAATTTTAATATTTCTTAGTGCACTCTCAACTAGTGCCTCTGGACAAGGTTCTTTATATTTTTCAAGAATATCTTTTTCTAAAGAACCTGCGTTAATGCCAATTCTTATCGAGCAATCATTATTTTTAGCAGCACTTAAAATTTCGTGGATTTTTAACTTGTCACTAATATTTCCAGGATTAATCCTCAAACATTTTGCACCATTTTCAGCTGCTTCAATTGCGCGTTTATAATGAAAATGAATATCTGCTATTATAGGAACTGGAACATTTTTTGCAATTTTTCTGAGAGCCAAGGTTGAATCTTCGTCGGGACATGATACTCTCACTAAATCCGCACCCTCTTCACAGATATCATTTATTTGTTTAATGGTTGCTTGAATATCAGTTGTTAAAGTATTTGTCATCGACTGAACTGATATAGGGTTATCACCTCCTATTTTAACATTTCCAACATTAACAACTTTTGTTTTTTTTCGTTTAATATCTCTAAAAGGTCTTAAGCTCATTATTTAATCTAATTTAAATTCTTTATGAAGGGCAAATATAGCTTTTTTAACAAGTTTGTTTGAAATTAAAACAGAAATTTTTATTTCAGAAGTTGATATAACCATAATATTAATCTTTTTAGCTGCTAGCGCCTGAAACATTCTAAATGTAATTCCTGGCGTGGTAATCATTCCAACTCCAATGATTGATACTTTAGATACATTTTTATCGTAAGTTAAATTTTTGTAAGAAATTTTTTTATTTTGTTTAATTAATTTTTCAGTTTTTTTTAAATCATCAGACTTAATTGTAAAAGTCACATCTGTTTCTTTTCCATCTAAAGATATATTCTGTACAACCATATCAACATTTATTTGATTGAGAGACAGCGGTTTAAAAATGGAAGCAGCTACGCCAGGTTTATCTTTAACTCCAATAATTGTTACTTTTGAATCATTTTTAGTCGAAGTTATTCCTGTTATAATTTGATTACTAAAAGCTTCTTTAAAATTAGTTATTAAAGTACCTTTTTTTTTTACAAATGAAGATTTAACAATAAAGTTAATATTATTCAGTTTTGCATCCTGCACAGAGGTTGGTTGCATCACTTTTGCACCAAGGGACGCCATTTCAAGCATTTCATCATAGGAAATCTTATTTATTTTTTTTGCTTTCTTATAATTTTTTGGATCTGTAGTATATACCCCATCTACATCTGTATAAATCATACACTTCTCTGCATTAAAAAATTTTGCTATCATTATTGCTGAGGCGTCAGTTCCTCCTCTTCCAAGTGTAGTGACTCTATTATCTAAATTAATTCCTTGAAACCCAGTTACTATTGGAATACCACCTGAATTCATATATTTTAAAATTTTTTTTTTATAGATTTTATCAATTCTAGAAGCACCATAAGAGCCATCAGTAATAATTGGAATTTGCCAAGACATCCAAGATCTTGCTTTGTATCTTAAGTGATTCAATCTACCAGCAATAAGAGCACAAGAAGCTTGTTCAGCCGAAGCTAACAAAACATCATATTCTGCTTGATCAAAATTATGACTTAACTCTTCTGTTTTACTTATTAAATCATTAGTTGCGCCACTCATTGCTGAAGACACCACTATTACTTTAAATCGTTTTTTTTTATAGGTAGCAATTATTTTAGCTACTTTTTTGATTCTTTCTACACTACCCACTGATGTTCCGCCAAATTTTAATACAACAATTTTCATTGATAAATTTTTTAATTTAAATCTAAATTTTATTGATAAAATACATCTTAATTGTTATGTCCACAAGATATCTATTATGAGCACAATAAACAAAAAAGAAATTATAAAATTTTCTAAAATAGCACATGAATGGTGGAATCCTAATGGCAAGTTTAAACCTCTACATAAATTTAACCCTATAAGAATAAAATACATAAAAGATAATATAATTGATAATTTTAAATTAAAATCCACGAATAAACCCTTAAAAAATATCGATATTTTGGATATTGGATGTGGTGGAGGTCTTTTGTCTGAACCTATGTGTAGACTAGGAGCCAATGTTACAGGTATAGACGCTTCCAAAAAAAACATTGAAATAGCAAAATTCCATTCCAAAAAAAATAAAGTAAATATAAAATATATGTGTTCTTCACCTGAATCTTTAAAAATCAAAAAAAAATTTAATGTAATTTTAAATATGGAGATTATTGAACATGTTGATGATATAAATTTATTTATTAAAAAAAGCTCAGATTTACTAAAAAAAAATGGTCTAATGTTTGTTGCTACCTTAAACAAAACTTTAGCATCTTACATATTTGCAATAATAGGAGCAGAATATATCTTAAAATGGTTGCCTATAGGAACGCATGATTGGGAAAAATTTGTAAAACCAGAAGACTTAATTAAAGTAGCCAAAATCTATAATTTAAAATTAAAAAAATTAAATGGCATGAAATTTAATATTTTAACTAATCAATGGAGTGTGAGTTCGGATAAATCAGTAAACTATATTGCAGTTTTCAAAAAAAACTAATTATTTTTTTTATTATCCATAAAAAGAACTTCTGTCTCTATACCCTCTTCTTTTAATTCTTTAATTTCTTCTATTGTTGCGTTGCCATAAATACCTTTGGATTTTTTTCTACTATTATAATGCATCGAGCGTGCTTCATACGCAAAATTTTTTCCGACATACTCGAAGTTATTTTCTATAAATTTTTGATATTTTTGAATTTTATTTTTTATTTTTAAAAATTTTTCATTTTCTTGAATTTGAAGAATATTTTTTTTATTATTCAAAATATTAGGAGACATTAATGTTTTCTCTACATCTAATGAGTTGCAATTGTGACAATTAATATATCTTAATTTTTTTAATTTTTCATATTCCTTTGATGATGCGAACCAACTATCAAAAAAAACATCACAGTTTTTACAAATTAACTTGTACTTAATCATATAGTACAATTAATAACTATTTTGAATACTTCAATCATATAAATTTAAGATCTATAATCTGCATTAATTTCAATATATTTTTTTGTTAAATCCATTGTATAAGCAGTAAAATTCTTTTTTCCCATTCCTATTTCTATTGACACATCAATTTTTTCACCTCTCATATATTCTAAAACTTCTTCTTCATTATAAGAACTAAAAAGCTGTCCTCTTTCAATAATTTTAATTGAACCAAATTTAATTGATAATTTATTTAAATTTATATTTGCATCAGCTTTACCAATTGCCATGATAATTCTACCCCAGTTTGGATCTTCTCCTGCTATTGCAGTTTTTACTAACGGTGAGTTTGCGATTGAAAATGCAATTTTTTTTGCGTCATCTAAGGTTTTAGTATTATGAACATTTATGGTTATAAATTTAGAAGAGCCTTCTCCATCTGCAACGACTCTTTTAGCAAGATTTAAAAGCACCAAATGCAAAGCTTCATCAAACTCCTTTAATCTAGGATCGTTAAAATTTTTAATTGTATAATGTTTTGTCATTGAGGTTGAAAATATGGACACCATATCGTTTGTGCTTGTGTCTCCATCACAACTTATAGCGTTAAAAGTTGTATCTATATTTTTTTTAAGTAATTTTTGTAAAATATTTGATGAAAGATCTGCGTCAGTAAAGATATACCCCAAAGTTGTCGCCATGTTTGGAAAAATCATTCCCGATCCTTTTGCTACTCCATATATTTTAATATTGGTATTTCCAATTTTACATTCTTCCATTGCAAGCTTAGGCTGTAAGTCTGTCGTCATAATTCCTAGAGCTGCCTTCATCCAAATAGATTTATTTTGGGTATATTTAATCTTTTCAATTAATTCTGGGATGCATTTTTTTATTTTTTCAGTTGGGAATTTTTCTCCTATTGTTCCTGTGCACCCAAAAAGTATTTGGTTTGGTTTTATTTTCTCTGGTTTTTCTTCATCATTTTTTTGTTTTGCTGATAAGTTTATTGATAACTCTTCAGCTATTTCTTTTAATCCTAAGTAGCCCCTTTTGCCAGTAAAGGCATTTGCATTTCTAGTATTAACAAGTAATGCTTTTATCTTTCTATTTTTTAGATTTAAGTTCCATTTAATATTTTCAGAAATTATTTTTGATTGTGTATAAACAGATGCATAATTCGCACCATTTCTAAAATAAAACATTACAAGATCGTCTCTTTTTTTATCGTATAAATTAGCACTTACTGAGGAAATAGCGATTCCGTCAACATGTTCTAAATCTTGAAAGTCAATCATTTTTGACTTCATGTTATAAGGAAATATAAAATTTTTTATGTTTATTGCCATACTATTTAAATAAGTTATTTAATACCTATATTAAAAGTTATAATTAAATAATATATCAAAAATTAAAAATTAGATGCTAAATCCTTTAAATTTTATCTCTAAATTCATAAAATCAAGCAATCAAAGTGAACTTGATAAACTGCAAAAAATTGTGGATGAGGTAAATAACCATGAAAATAAAGTAGCGGAGATAAAAGATTTAGAGTTTCCAAAAAAAACTCAAGAATTAAAAGAGAAAATTAAAAAAGGTTCAAAAATTAATGAGTTATTACCAGAGGCCTTTGCTCTGGTTAGAGAAGTATCCAAAAGAACCCGAAAAGAACGTCATTTTGACGCTCAAATTTTGGGAGGAATTGTTCTTCACCAAGGAAAAATAGCTGAGATGAAAACTGGTGAGGGTAAAACTTTAACAATTACTTTGGCAGCATATCTAAACGCTCTTGAAGATAAAGGTGTGCACATAGTAACTGTGAACGACTATTTAGCTAAAAGAGACTGTCAAGAAATGGGTGTGATTTATAAATTCCTAGGTTTAACAACGGGGTATATTAATAATGATCAGGACGATATAGAAAGAAAAAAAAATTACAATTGTGACATTACATATGCAACAAATAGTGAGCTAGGTTTTGATTATCTTCGTGATAATATGAAATTTTCTCATGAAGAAATTGTTCAAAGAGAACCTTTTTTTTCAATAGTGGATGAAATAGATTCTTGTTTAATTGATGAGGCTAGAACGCCACTTGTAATTTCTGGAGCCGCAGAAGATAAAACTGATAAATATTTAGCAATAGATAGATTAGTAAAAGAACTAAAAGATATTGATTATGAGATTGATGAAAAAGATAAAAATATTTTACTAACAAATCATGGAATTGATAGTGTAGAAAAAATTTTTTCTAATGCTGGTATTTTAAAAAATAATAATTTTTATGATCCAGAAAACCTGGCTTTAGTTCATCATGTCAATCAGGCTCTTAGGGCTAATCATTTATTTGAGGCGGGCAAGGATTATATCATTCAAGATAATTCTTTAAAAATAATAGATGAATTAACAGGAAGAATTTTAGAGGGAAGAAGGTACGGAGATGGTCTTCATCAAGCACTAGAAGCTAAAGAAAAAATAGAAATTCAAAATGAAAACCACACCTTGGCTTCAATTACTTACCAAAATTATTTTAAACTCTACACTAAAATTTCAGGCTGCACAGGTACTGCCGCAACTGAATCCGAAGAATTTTTTGAAATATATAATTTAAATGTAATTAGCATTCCAACTAATAAAAAAATGATTAGAAAAGATTGGAACGATCAAATTTTTAGAACAAGAATAGAAAAAGATAATGCTATTATATCAAAAGTTCTAGAATGTAATCAAAAAGGTCAACCGGTATTAATTTTTACATCAAGTATAAATAAATCAGAACAATACTCAAATCTGCTTAATGCAAAAAAAATTAAACACACAGTTCTAAATGCTAAGAACCATGAAAAAGAAGCAGAAATAATTGCAAATGCTGGTAAGACAAATTCAATAATAATTACTACCAGTATCTCAGGGCGTGGAGTTGATATACAGCTTGGTGGAAAAAAAGGTAGTGTTGCTGATGAAAAATTAGACAAAGAGAAAAAAAAAATAAAATTATTAGGAGGTCTTTTTGTTATTGGCACAGAAAGAATGGAATCTAGAAGAGTGGACAACCAGGCTAGAGGGAGATCTGGTCGTCAAGGGGATGAGGGTAATTCAATTTTTTACGTTAGTCTGGATGATGATTTAATGAGAATTTTTGGATCTGACTCAATGAATAGTATCCTAAAAAAACTTGGACTAAAAGATGGTGAAAGCATAGATCACCCTTGGATCAATAAAGCTTTAGAGCGTGCTCAACAAAAAGTTGAATCTAGAAACTTTGACATAAGAAAAACATTATTAAAATTTGACAATGTTTTAAATGACCAGAGGCATGTAATTTTTTCACAAAGAAACAAAGTAATTAACAGTAAGAAAATATTTGATTACTCAGATAATTTTTTATTAGAGATTATTGAAAACCTAATTATTCTAAAAAACAAAAATTTATCTAAATCAGATAATAGTAATTTCAATAATCAGTCAAAATCTATATTGGGTAAAAGTTTTAACGATACAGAAATAAATGAATTGGCTAAATTAAATGACCTTATTTTTAAAGAAAAAATCACTAATAAATTTAAAGAAGCAAGAAGCCTAAGAATTAATTATTTAGGAACTGATCAAGCTCAAGATATTGAAAAAAGGATTTTCTTACAGACTATTGATTTAAATTGGAAATCCCACATTCAATATTTAGAGCAATTAAGACAAGTAATAGGTTTAAGATCCTACGGCCAAAGAGATCCATTGATTGAATATAAAAAAGAAGCATTTGATTTATTTGAAAACTTGCTAAATAAATTAAAAACAGATTTAATTACGATTTTAATTAATCTTATGGTTGTTGAAAAAAAAGAAGAAGTTTCTCAAAATGATTTGATAATTAAACAAAGTAATATTTCCAACAATCCAAAATGTTTATTATTTCAAAAAAAAGGACAAAAAATATCAAGAAATGAAAAATGTGAGGCCACGGGAAAGAAGTACAAACAATGTTGTGGTGCTTTAAGATAAATAATAAAAAGAAAATAATAAAAATAAAGAAATAAACATAATTATTAATTGATTTTTATTTTTTGTAATCATAACTTTAAATTTATCTAGAAGGTTTAGCTTAATACTCAGTGAGTTAATATCGTCTAACTGCTCAACAAAACCTCTGGTTCTTCCAATAGTTAAAAATTTATTCTTTCTGTGTAAAAAAATTTCATCTCTACTCATTAAACCTAATTCATGAAAACTATTTTTTAGAGAATTTCTAACATTATTTAAAATTAAATCTCTGTCCCTATGTGCTCCACCAATAGGCTCTTTCACAACTTCATCTATTATTTTTAAATCTAAAAGATCTTTTGCAGAAAGTTTCATGGCCGTTGCGGCTTCAAGTGTTTTTTTAGGATCTCTCCAAAGTATTGTGGCACACCCTTCTGGAGAAATCACTGAATAAATAGCATTTTGCAGCATAAGCACCTTATTTGATGAGGCTAGTGCAATTGCTCCTCCGGAGCCACCCTCTCCAATTATCACTGCAACAGTTGGAACTGTTAATTTCATACAACACTCTATAGATTTTGCTATTGCTTCCGCTTGTCCTCTTTCTTCCGCTCCAGCACCTGGATAGGCTCCTGGTGTATCTATAAATGAAACTATTGGAATATTAAATTTATCAGCAAGTTTCATTAACCTAATTGTTTTTCTATAACCTTCAGGTCTCATCATTCCAAAATTTCTTTCAATTCTAGACTCAAGGTCTTCACCTTTTTCCTGACCAATAACTAAAACTGATTTTCCATTAAATTTTGCAAACCCTGCTATAACAGATTTATCTTCACCATAAAATCTATCACCGGATAATGGATTAAAATCTTCAAACAATTTCTCTATAAAAAATTTTGATTTTGGTCGGTCTTCATGTCGCGCAACCAATACAGTTTGCAGTGGATCTAAATTTGAATATATTTCATTTAATTTATTATCTATTTCTAATTGAATTTTTGAAATTTTCTTTGTATCAACTTCGGATAAACCTTCTTGATTATAAGGATCTTTTAACTTATCCAGCTCAGACTCTAAATTTTTAATGTTTGTTTCAAAGTTAAGATAATTTTTCATTTATTTAATTTTATTATTAATTAATCTTAAAAAAAGGCAATAAAATGTTTTAAATAATTATCAATTGACTTAATTAAATTAAGCTTTAAACTTTATAATTAAAGAGAGACTGCCAAATTATAGTCCTAAATGAGAAAATACGAAAAAACCTCTCAAAAAAACACATTAATCTGAAAAAGATAATCGTGCCAAAGGATCAAATCTCTCAGATAAATAGTTAATAAGGATAAATTTAGATTATTATGAAAGAAAAATACAAAAAAATACATAATCTATCTATCTCTTCAAAATTATTAGAATTTGTAAATAAAGAGCTTCTAAAAGAAACAAATATTTCACCTGAAAAATTTTGGCTAGGATTTGATAAAGCTATTCATGAACTCACACCAAAGAATAGAGAGTTGCTAGAAACTAGAGAAAGATTACAAAAAAAAATAGATGAGTGGCACAAAGAAAGAAGAGGACAAGAATTCAATATAAATGAATATAAAAAATTCTTAAAAAAAATAGGATATCTAAAAGAAATAGGGGTTGACTTTAAGATAAAAACTAAAAATTTAGATAGTGAAATATCTAAAATTGCAGGACCTCAACTGGTAGTTCCCATCATGAATTCTAGATATGCGCTTAATGCGGCGAATGCTAGATGGATTAGCTTGTATGATTCTTTGTACGGTACAGATGTAATTTCTGAAGAAAAAGGAGCTGTAAAGGGAAAAACCTACAACCCCATAAGAGGAAAAAAAGTAATTGAATATGCTCGCAACTTTTTAGATAAAAATATTCCTCTCGAGAAGGGTAGTTGGAAAAATATTTCAGAAATTCCAAAAGTTAACAACAATAAATTAAACTTAAAACTAAAAAACCCTTATCAATTTATTGGATACAAAAAAAAATTAGACCATCTATCTTCACTTTTATTTAAAAATAATAATCTGCATATAGACATTATTTTTGATTTAAATGATTCACTTGAAATTCACAATCCTGAAGGCAATCAAGATAAAGCTGCAATACATGATATTATTTTAGAATCTGCCATTTCAACAATATGCGATAATGAAGATAGTGTTGCGGCAGTAGATGCTGAAGATAAAGTTATCTGCTATCAAAATTGGCTTGGTTTAATGAAGGGTAATTTAAAAACTGAATTTAAAAAAAATGGAAAAAGAACGGAAAGGAAATTAAATTCAGATAGAAGCTACACTTCTGCTGAGGGTAAAGTTTTAAAATTACATGGTAGAAGCTTACTGCTTACAAGAAATGTGGGTCATCTTATGACCAACCCAGCTATTACATTGAAAGATGGTTCTGAAATCCCAGAAGGAATTATGGATGCCTTTATAACTTCAGCTGCTTGTATCCATGATTTTAAAAAAAAAGGAAATTCAAGATTTGATTCCATTTATATTGTAAAACCAAAAATGCATGGTCCCGATGAATGTGAATTTACTAACTTAATTTTTACAAAAGTTGAAGAGGTTTTAGGTTTAGAAAAGTATACAATTAAATGTGGAATAATGGATGAAGAAAGAAGAACTTCTACAAAT
>TARA_B110000438_G_scaffold55451_1_pt1 | contig 14096 bp, 12 predicted proteins | sample TARA_B110000438 | Tara Oceans TARA_B110000438 (sample SAMEA4398413) | marine metagenome | biome: Polar Biome; feature: [MES] marine water layer (ENVO:01000295) within the mesopelagic zone...; material: water (ENVO:00002006), including particulate matter (ENVO:01000060) such as...... | reverse complement strand
ATCACTAATGCCTATTAAATATTGAGCACTAAAATAGTTTAACGTCTTATTGCTCTTTGCCAAAATTTATACCAAATTCACTACCAGATTGTTCGAGCCATAATGCAACATATTCAGCAAAACTTCTTCGAACAATCAAACTGAAGGATGGCAAAGAATCAGTTAAGGCCAATAATATTCCCGCTTTAGACAATCCTGTTTGTGCACATTGGCCAATCAAAAAATTACTCTCACTTAAATCTAATGTACAACCCTTGGCAAGTAAAGAACGAGCACAATTTCCCCTCAGGATGAGCTGCGTTAGACCTCCTGTCTGATTGGTAACATGTAAATTATTTTTTATTGATATTTTCTGTAAAATAGAATCTAAATCAAAATTTGTGACCACTAACCATTCATCTGGCGCAAGCCAGTAAATACAATGATCACCCACAGTAAAAGTATTAAAATCCAAAGGTAATGCTTGCTGAAAAACTGATTCAACGTGCTCTAGAAAACTCCTATCATTGACTGAACCTCTGATGTTTAGATAATTAACATCAGCTTTTATGCTGACATCTATTCCTGGAGAAGTTGAATTTAAGGGCTGCTGGTTCTTAATAAAACCATCAAGTGCAATACTTTTAATTTTATCAGACATGCTGTCGTTTCCCTTGTGGATCGTAAAATATAGGTTTTGTAATAGTAACTTCTATCGCTTCAGCATCGGAGGAGATTGCCAATAACTTATCGCCAAATCGATTTCTACCAGATTCAATTAATGCCAGAGCAATTGGATGCCCTAAAACTGGACTGAAATAACTGGAACTAACATGACCAAACATTGGTGTTGGTCCTGAAGAAGATTTTTTTTCAATTAACTGTGCCCCTTCAGGTATAACACTTTTATTATCAACTGATAATAATCCAACTAAATGTTTTCTGTCACTTCGAATAGAATCAACTCTATCGAGCGAACGCTTGCCTATAAAATCCTTGTCTTTAGAAACTAACCATCCCAATCCTGCATCGTGAGGGTTAACAGAACCGTCTGTATCTTGACCTACAATAATAAAACCTTTTTCGGCTCTTAAAACATGCATTGTTTCGGTGCCATAAGGAGTGATATCGAAATCTCTACCAGCTGCCATTAAAAGATTCCATATATGCAGTGCGTAATTGCTATTAACATTTATTTCAAAAGCAAGTTCGCCACTAAAGCTAACTCGATACAAATCTACCTTGATGCCTGCAATTTCACTTTTACAAGTTCTCATAAATGAGAATTTATTATCACTCAAATCAACGTCAACAAGATTCTGCAATACACGGCGACTGTTTGGCCCAACCAGTGCAATCGTTGATAATTGATCGGTTAAAGAAGTTAAATAAACATTTAAATGCGGCCATTCAGTTTGTAACCATTGCTCAAGCCAACTCATTACTGTCGCAGCGCCACCTGTTGTAGTGGTTAAGTAGAAATGATTTTCATCTAAACGGGCCATAACCCCGTCATCTTTAATCATGCCATCTTCGCCAAGCATCACTCCATAGGCGCATTGTCCAATAGCCATTTTTGCGACGTTATGAGTATAAATTTTTTCTAAAAAAGTAACTGCATCTTTTCCACAAACATCAATTTTTCCTAATGTGGAGGCATCCATTATTCCAAGCGATGACCTAGTTGCTATGCACTCACGAATAACAGCTCTTGAAACATCTTCACCATCTTTAGGAAAATACCATGGACGTAGCCATTGACCAACAATCTCAAATGGAGCTTTACTGTCAGTATGAAAATCATGCATGGCCGTTTTTCTGGTTGGCTCAAACATCTCTCCAATGTCTTCTCCAGCACAAACACCGAAGCTCACGGGTGTATAAGCTGGTCGAAATGTTGTTGTACCGATCTCTGCTATCGGCTTTCCAAGAGCTGTGGCCAAAATAGCCATCCCATTAATATTGCCTAATTTTCCCTGATCTGTGCCAAAACCAAGGGCAGTATATCGCTTTACATGCTCAATACCCGTATATCCCTCCCTTACAGCAAGATATATATCAGAAACAGTAGTATCATTTTGATAATCCAAAAATTGTTTTGGGAGATTCTCCACCGGTTTTTTTGTCATCACTTGCCATAATGGCATCATTGGATTTAATTTTATTTTTTTCGTCGTTGGCAATGGAATATCGTACGTTTTTAAATTCAAGCTTACAGCCGCATCAATACCACATGCAATACCTTCCTTAAGACAATCCTCAAGACTCCAGGTCCCATTGCATGAACCAATTGAAAATGAAGCTTGTTTGGTGGTATGTGGAACAAAACAATGACGATTATCATCCCATTTGTTTATTCCACCGGACTGGGAGTGAAGATGAACCGCAGGACTCCATCCACCTGAATAAATTAATAAATCACAATTTCTTTTTTTTGTTTGTTCTTCACATGTATTTGTTCCAACATCATAGGTAGAGATCTCCACAGCCTTCACTTTTTTGCGGCCAATAACATTTCTAATAACTGCATTAAATTGTAATTCAACACCATTATCCCTTGCTTCATCAAGTATTTCAGAGGGTTGATCCGAACGACTATCAACCACAAGTACAGATTTTGCACCTGCGATTTTCAAATCAATCGCGGCTTGATAAGCAGAATCATTATTGGTGAATAGAATCGCATTTTTTCCTGGAATTACACCATAGTGATTTACATAATTTGATACTGCAGACGCAAGCATAACGCCTGGTCGATCATTATTAGGGAATACTAATGGACGCTCAAAAGCCCCTTGAGCTAAAACTACCCGCTTGGCTCGAACACGCCATAATTTTTGTCGTGCACTCCCCTCTATTAGCTCACCTAGATGATTGGTAAGACGCTCATTAATGGTTAAGAAATTATAATCATAATAACCAAATACTGTACTTCTAGATAAGCAAGTGACATTAGGTAATTCCTTTAATATCTGAAGCTGAGAAGAAACCCATTTATCAGTGGTTAATCCCTCTATAAGCTCTTTCGACGCTAATAGGGAGCCTCCAAAATTAGCTTGGTCATCGGCAATAATCACTTTAGCGCCAGATTTACCAGCCGATAATGCTGCCATCAAACCAGCCGGTCCAGCACCAACTACAAGAACATCACAGTGAGTATTTTGATGGCTATAATGATCAGGATCTGGCTCCTTTGGGGCCGAACCCAAGCCCGCCATTCTTCGCAAAAAATATTCATATATTTTCCAAAATTTTGCAGGATACATAAACGTTTTGTAATAAAATCCAGCACCAAATAACTTACTCAACCAATCATTAACCACAGCAATATCAAAAGCTAGGCTTGGCCAACCTTTTTCACTTTTAGCTACTAGCCCATCATATAACTCAACTTGCGTAGCTCGCATTCCAGCTTCGGTAGTAGCTCCACTTCCAATCTGGAAAATAGCATTAGGTTCTTCAGCACCACTCCCGATTATTCCTCTTGGGCGATGATACTTAAAGCTTCGCCCAACAATATCAACACCATTTGCAAGTAGTGCAGAGGCTAATGTATCACCTAGATAGCCCTCGTAATTTTGGCCATTAAAAGTGAATCGCAACGTTTTATCTCGATTAATTTTTCCGCCTTGCTTAAGTCGGTTAATTTGCATTACGAAACCACCTGACTATTAGGTGATTCATTCTGGAATTTTGAGGTAGAGATAATTTCATAAGTGACAGTATCTCTTTCTACGATAAACCACTGACGACAACCCAGACTGTGGTTCCATTGCTCAAGAAATAGACCGCGAGTATTTTTTCTCATAAAGAGATAATCTGCCCATTCTTGATCATTTAGATCTGCTGGGTTTAATGGGCGTTTGATACCCGCTTCACCTCCATATGAAAAATCAGTTTCATCTCTTACACCACACCAAGGGCATTTAATTAATAACATCTTCTTTTTACCTAATTAATGAGCTACCGCAGCAGCACCATGTTCATCTATCAAAGCACCTGTTGAGAATCGATCTAAGGAAAATGGTGCATTTAATTCATGTGGTTGATTATTTGCTATGGTATGTGCAAACGCCCAACCAGAGCCAGGAGTAGCTTTAAATCCACCCGTACCCCAGCCACAATTAAAATACAAACCTTCGATAGATGTTTTACTGAGGATTGGACAGGCATCAGGTGAGACATCCACTATACCCCCCCATTGACGCAACATTCTTACACGACTAAAATTTGGGAATAAAGCTATGATCGCCTGCATACAATGCTCTATGGTGCAAAAACTGCCTCTTTGCCCATAACCAATATAAGGATCTATCCCTGCACCAATAACTAATTCGCCTTTGTCGGATTGACTAATATAGCCATGTACCGCATTAGACATAATTACCGTATCTAATACTGGTTTTAGTGGCTCAGAAACAAAAGCTTGCAGTGGATGACTTTCCAGAGGTAAGCGAATACCTGCCATATCTGCTAGAACTGATGCATGACCAGCAACGACCACACCTACTTTTTTAGTTTCAATAAAACCACGACTGGTATCAACGCCTACGACTTGAGAGCCATTCCTTCGAATACCTGTAACTTCACATTGTTGCACAATATCTACCCCAAGTTCACTGGCAGCTCTAGCATAACCCCAAGCTACTGCATCATGTCTCGCCACACCAGCACGCCGTTGCAGTGAAGCACCAAGAATAGGATACCGAGCAGTTTTGGAGGTATTAATTAATGGTATTGCTCTTTTAATTTGTTGAGCATTTACTACTTCTGCATCGATACCATTCAATTGGTTCGCACTTACCCTTCTTTCAATATCTCGCATGTCTTGGAGCGTATGGCCCAAATTATAAACTCCACGCTGACTAAACATGACATTAAAATTAATATCCTGACTCAAGCCCTCCCATAATTTTAATGACTTCTCATAAAGTAATGAAGCTTCTGTCCATAAATAATTAGATCTCACTATTGTTGTATTACGGGCTGTATTACCCCCACCAATCCAACCTTTTTCAAGTACAGCAATATTCTTCATACCGTGATTTTTTGCCAGATAATATGCTGTGGCTAAACCATGTCCGCCACCACCAACTATGATTGCATCATATTTAGATTTTGGTGCTGCATCACGCCAAGATGCTTGCCAATTTTGATTATTAGAAAGAGCATTTTTAAATAGACTGAATGCTGAATATTTATTCATTGGCGCTGTTCACATCTCGGAGTCGCTCATTTTTTCCATCAAAAGGACTGTCTGCTATTACCTTAGCTGGATAATTTTCACCTAAGATGTCTATAGAAAACTCGGAGCCAAGTACTGCATACTTTGGTTTTACCATCGCCAACGCGAGAGAACGATTCACTCGAAATCCAAAACCGCCACTAGTGGCACGTCCCACCAATTCTCCATTTAACGTCAAGGCATTATTACCCAATACATCTGCATCTTTTATATCATCAATTTCTAGAGTAACAAGTTGATTTTCCCCGCCCTTTTTTTGCCATTTAATTAAATTATCACGGCCAATAAAATCACCTTTTTCAAGACATATGAAACGATCCATAGCAGACTCATAAGCGGAATATTCTATAGATAATTCAGTGCCAACCATGCGATAGGACTTCTCTAATCTCATAGTATCCATCGCTCTTATTCCAAATGGCTTGAGTCCTAATTCTTCACCGGCACTAAATAAAGCATCAAAAATTTGATTTTGATGCTCGATTGGATGATGTAATTCCCAGCCAAGTTCACCCACATAATTAACACGCATAGCATTTAACTGGCATCCATCGATTTCAATATTTTTTGCAGTTAGCCAACGAAATGCTTCATTTGAAAAGTCAGCATTCGATACTTTATTTAATAATGCTCGAGATTTTGGTCCAGTCAAGACCAATACGCCCATTGCATCAGTTAAGTGTTTATATTCTACAGAGCCATCTATTGGCATAAATTTTCTAATATAATCATGATCCAGTCTTTGCAGCGCTCCAGCAGATACCAAATAAAAGGAATCTACTGACTCTCTGAGGATTGTAAATTCGGAATGAATTCCTCCTTGAGAGTTAAGCGCATGACACAAGCCGATTTGACCGATTTTATTTGGGATTCGATTTGCCACTAAATAATCTAAGAAGTTTTCGGCACCTGGTCCAGAGATACGACATTTTGCAAATGCAGTCATATCCAAGAGACCTACGTTCTTAGTTACATTTCTTACTTCATTGCCTACAGCTTTAAACCACTTTGAGCGCCTAAAAGACCAATCATCTTTCTGCTCCATTCCATCTGTTGCAAACCAATTCGCTCTCTCCCAACCATATTTTTGACCAAAAACAGCACCCATTGCTTTCAGTCTTTCATAACAAGGAGCTGTTTTTAATGGCCTCCCAGCGGGCCTTTCTTCATCAGGAAAATGCGTTGTAAAAACATGGGCATACGCTTCCTCAGTCTTTTCCATTAGATATTTTTTTGAGACATAATCACCAAATCGTCTTGGATCAACACCCAGCATATCAATAGTAGGTTCGCCGTCTACGATCCATTCCGCTAATTGCCAACCAGCTCCACCCGCGGCCGTAATCCCAAAACTATGGCCTTCATTCAACCAAAAATTATCCACACCCCAAGCTGGACCGACGATGGGATTGCCATCAGGAGTATAAGCGATTGCGCCATTGTATACTTGCTTGAAACCAACTTCTCCAAATGCTGGTACTCGCTCAAGAGCTGCTTCAATATGTGGCATCAAACGATCAATATCTTCCTGGAAAAGCTCATATTCAGCATCTGGGTTTGGTCCATCGACATAACAACAAGGAGCACCTTTCTCATAAGGACCCAGAATAAAACCACCATTCTCTTCTCGTAGATACCAAGAACCATCAGATTCCCTGAGCACTGGCATTTCAGGGGCACCAGATTTACGTCTTGCTTGCAATTCAGGATGAGGCTCAGTAACAATATATTGATGTTCAACTGGCATGACAGGTAAATCCAATCCAATCATCTTTCCAGTTTGTCTTGCATAATTGCCAGAAGCCGATATCACATGATCGCAAATAATATCCCCGTTTTTTGTTTTCACTATCCAGCCACCTTGAGAAGATTGCTCAATATCCAGGACAGGAGTATTACGATAAATAGTTGCGCCAAGTGCTCTGGCTCCTTTTGCAAAAGCTTGTGTCAAATCAGCAGGTTGTATATATCCATCATCTGGGTGATAAATGGCACCAACCAGATCATTAGTTTCACACATAGGCCAAATTTCTTTAACTTGCTTGGGTGTTAAAAAATTTACATTTATGCCAATTGTTTTTGCAGTTGCAGCATACTGATAATACTCATCCATCCGATCTTGATTCATTGCAAGGCGAAGATTACCAACTTTACTGAAACCCACTGGCTGTGTGGTTTCAGCCTCAAGTTTTCCATATAGGTCAACGGAATATTTATGAATCTGACCAACGCTATAACTCATGTTAAAAAGCGGCAAGAGCCCAGCAGCATGCCAAGTCGAGCCAGACGTTAATTCTGCTTTTTCTAAGAGTACAACTTCTTCGCCCCAGCCTTTTTTTGCGAGATGATACAGTGCACTTACACCAACAACACCGCCGCCAATTACGACCACTTTTGCTTGAGTTTTCATGCTTTAATCTCCACAGGATATCTTGCTTAGCGTCTCTAAATCATCTCAATTTTAGATGTTTAGTTTAAATTACATGCCCCTATGTAATTTACTTATAAACGACATATTTTGTTCATTTAACGACAATATACTTTTTTATCTTATCTAATTACGACACATCATAATATTAATTTTGTTAAACAAACGAAGCTGGTTCTTTGGAAAAAACCTCTTTCAAAACAGGTATAAAATGTTCTAACGAATAAGTATCATAATTTGGATCAAAAGATACCTGATCCCAACGTGCACAAAATTCCACACAAGCTTCGTAATAAGGATGATCTTTTAATTTATCGCGTGCATCTCGATCTTTATCGTAATGATGCATCCAATAATAACCCTGAAATAAACCATGATGGAGCACAATCCAATAATTCTTTTCGCTGACATAGGGCCTCAATAGGGCAGCGGCAACTTGAGCATGATTAGTAGGCGCTAACACATCTCCAATATCATGCAGTAAAGCACACACTATCATCTCATTATCAGCACCGTCCTTCTCAGCACGGGTTGCTGTTTGAAGAACGTGATCTAATCGACTTATTTTATATGGCGACTCACCCTCCATCATTTTTAACCATATCAGGATACGATTTAATAAATTCCTTCCATTCTCAGCATCATGCTCAAACACCAAATCATAATCACTTCGTGTTCCGTCTTCCATGGCAGTAAAATCGACTTTTTTACTCATTCGTATTATCCATTCTGCGTTTCAATACAACAATATTGTTCACAATATTATCCATTTCAAAATACGCATCCTGTAAATGTCTCTTGCCTTCTGGAAGAAAAGCTTGCCTGGCATGTAAAACTCGGTGAGCAGCAACCAGCAATATTTGTCCACTCTCCAATCTGAAAACCGATCGAAATGATGTCGATAAGACACGAGAACACAATTCGTGGTAAGCCAAATAAAATTCTTTTACATTTTTTCTGGTTGGATCAATGGTCTGCATAAGCTGATTAGAGAAACGAAATCCAGTGATATTATTATTACTATCAATCTTTATCATAGGTTCTATGGCATAGGTCTCGTTATTCTCATCAAATTCTCGAAAAGGAACCCCAAACTCACATAGAATCTGAAAATGTTCAGGATGATCGATCTTTAATTTCTCTAGGAGAGACCAGCCATCAACTACAATAGATTCGCCACCTTCACATTCATTTTCCAACATATGGAGCCCTTGTACACTGGGTGGCCAGGTATAACTTGCAAAATCATTATGCGGAGGAAGCTCTAGAGAAGTATGAGCAATATTATAGACCTCTCGACTAACTGAAACATTATGGATACGTTCAAATAATGTTTCTCGGAGTGGTCCCAAGCGGGAGGATAATAACTCTAGTGTCTCAGGCTCACGTGGAGCATTTGAAAGAATAATCACACCCGATCTTATAAATTCTTTTATTGCATCTAACGCTTTAAAATCATTAGTTATAAACTCTTGCCAAGAAAAATAATTTGGTTTGAAATTTACTTCCCAAGCTCTCCAGTCAGGTTTTCTTTTTTTTCCAAACTCAGTAAGTGTTCTCAAATCAATAATGGTTTCATGATCATCTGGCCATATTAATTGAATTTTTTCACCGTCATATTCAACTGTAACTGGCATTAATTTCGAATCGATTGAACTCAAAATAAAACGCTTTTCTTGGGATTCGATAACCCTGCAATCATCGCATTGACAATTATCTCTTAACCAGAGATTTGGGAGATCGTATTTAATTTTTCCATTATCAATTATTTGAATTGATTCTTTGGTTGTTACAATCTCAGTTTGTTCTGTTGAATACCCCATAATAAATTTAGTTTATATCAAAATTTAAACAACACAAATCAAATTTAACCTCTTCGTCTACGTTTTCTTTTGCTTCTAGCGTCGCCCCTGTCACCAAGCTCTGCAGCACGAAACTGTTCAATCCACTTAGAACAGTTTGGATCATTTCCCATCATAACGTTTGCACCTAGGACTGCCTGCATAACTTCTGAATGAAGAGGGCTCGTAATCGCAGAAGTCATACCAGAAGCTATAGCCATAGTTAAGAAAGCAGCATTTATACCATTACGATTTGGTAATCCAAAACTCACATTTGATGCACCACAAGTCGTATTAACTTTTAATTCATTTTTTAATCGTCCAACGAGATGCATAATTTGTGTACCCGCTGAATTTATGGCACCAATTGGCATTACTAATGGATCTACCACTATATTTTCATGAGAAATTCCATAATCCGCAGCCCTTTCAACAATCTTCTTAGCCACATCGAACCGAACGTTAGGATCTTCAGAGATTCCTGTTTCATCATTTGAGATTGCTACAACCGCGCAATCATATTTTGCTACTAGAGGCAATACAGCCTCGAGAACCTCATCTTCTCCAGTGACTGAATTTACTAATGCTTTACCCTGATATACAGATAGACCAGCCTCAAGTGCAGCTATTATAGATGAGTCAATTGATAAAGGTACATCGGTAACAGCTTGAACAACCTGAATAGCTTTTGCCAATAATGCTGGTTCATCTGCCAGTGGGATCCCAGCATTTACATCGAGCATATGAGCGCCAGCATTAACTTGTGCAATTGCATCGGCTTCAACACGACTGAAATCATCAGCCTTCATTTCTTCCGCCAGTAGTTTTCTACCGGTTGGATTTATTCTCTCGCCAATTATTACAAATGGTTGATCAAAACCGATCCTAACTTCCTTTGTTGCTGAGCTTATTGACGTGATAGTCATTTTTTTCTCCAACCAGTTATATATATTTTATTAAATGAATTGTTTATTGCATTCGAGCAATAGTTTCAGTTCGCCATTTTTCAGTCATTTCAACTTGGTTAAAACAAAATATGTGATAACCGGCAAGATTGGTCGATTCAATATCTTGATATTCAGAAATACTTTCCACTAATTTATCAGGATGATAAATACTAGATTTCATTAACTCTGCAGCGACTTGAGATTTTTTTCGCAAAAAACGAAGTGAATCACCCACACCAATCCTCAGAGAGGTCTTTAGTAAACGTCCTCGCTCAATCACTCCAGGTAAACCAGCCCAGACAGGAAGATCAATACCATTTTGCTTGATACGAACCAACCAATCACCCAGAATTTTTGCATCAAAACACATCTGAGTAACAATATAGTCTGCTAAGTCTTTTTTTCTTTCAAGATCATCCATTAGGTGATTCTCATCAATATCTGGATGCCCTTCGGGATGTGCAGCAATGCCTATTGATTGTATATTGTGATTACACATTTTTAGGGCAGTTAAAAGTTGATATGAATTATGAAAAATACCTATAGGCTCAGGTCGATCGCCCCCAGGAATAAAGAGACTATCAATTTTCATAGTATCAAGCTGTCTTATAATCGACTCAAGATGCTTTTGATCGCTTACACATTTAGCCGCAATATGAGGAGTTACAATAAATCCCCGAGAAACAAGTTTTTCACAAAGTTGCAAGGTTTCGTCTACGCCTTTTGTTGGTGAACAGGTAACTGCTAAACGTGTATGTGGTTTTAGAATTTGAAATTTTTCTTCAATATTAGGAAATGGAATAACCTCCATATAAGCATTTTCCAAATCATTAATTATACGTTTACCAATTTCTCTAGATGGCTTACTTGTATTTATTTCGTTCCCCTCTTTGCTAACCCATCCTAGGTAATGAAACACTCACACTTTTGTGGTGCCATGATTTCGTATTAATTTTAATAATTCACTATCTGAATATTTATCCTCAAGCTCCTTGATCTCAAGAATTAATAGCGCCTCAATATCTGGGCAGGCATCTATGCTCTCAGTTACTCTTCGCCACTCATTAATATAAGCATCGCTACCACCTTTGCCAGAACGCATAGCTGCCCTATCAATTGCCTCTTGGAAACGAGGTGCTAACATTTTTTTCTGTCTATTTCTTCCCTTTTGGACCAAAATTTGAGATGGAATATCTCGCCAAAATATAGTAATTTTTTTGATTGCCATTCCTGTAATTTTAAATATTATTCAGGTTTTAAACCTGAGCAGCTTGACGTTCAGCTACCATTGCAACAGATATAGCAGCGGCTTCTGCAGCATCTCTACAATACCCGTCTGCACCAACTGCTGTTCCAAATTCTTCATTTAGCGGGGCACCGCCAACAAGGACAATATAGTCATCTCGTATGCCTCTATTGACCATTTCATCTATAACTACTTTCATGTATGGCATGGTTGTTGTAAGTAAGGCAGACATACCCAAGATATCTGGCTTGTGCTCTTCAAGAGCGGCAAAATAATCTTCTACAGAATTATTTATACCGATATCAAATACCTCAAAACCTGCCCCTTCCAACATCATACCAACTAGATTTTTACCAATATCATGAATGTCACCTTTCACTGTTCCAATTACCATGGTGCCTATCGGTTTTGCTCCTGTTTCAGCTAACAATGGCTTTAAAATACTCATTCCACCTTTCATTGAATTTGCAGCTAATAAAACTTCAGGAACAAATAAAATGCCATCACGAAAATCCACTCCCACAATTTTCATGCCAGCGACCAGAGCCTCATTAAGAACTCGTTCTGCCGACCAATCTCTTGACAGCAAAATATTGGTGCCTTCTTCGATTTCTTCTTTTAGGCCATCGTATAAATCATCATGCATTTGCTCGACTAACTCATCGTCAGACAAATCGGCTAAAATGATATCCTCATCTTCATAATCTTCATTTGAATCACTCATAAAATAATCTCTCTGCTACTTAGTATTTAAAATTGACGATGTCATAATTAATTAGATTAATAATCTCTATCTTCAAATTCAGATTTTCTTTTTGCCATAAACTCTAATAACGCCTCATCAATTCCAGGGTCTAATTCAGGCGCTTCATAATCATTTAACATTTGCTTCCATTTTACATTTGCCCGCATTGCACAATCCATACTGCCTTCTTGCTCCCATTGCTCAAAACTATTGTTATCAGCAACTTCTGAACGATAAAATGCAGCTTCAAAATTAGCTTGGGTATGAGTTGCTCCAAGAAAATGAGCGCCAGGCCCTATCTCTCTGAATGCATCCATTGCCTGAGCGTTCTCTGATAGATCTACTCCCTTGAGCATCACAGCTATCATCCCTGCTTGATCTGCATCCATAATAAATTTCTCATAACCCATGGAAAGTCCACCTTCAAGCCAGCCTGCAGTATGCAACATGAAATTAACTCCTGCTAAAGCCGAAGCTTGAAGGGTATTTGCAGATTCATAGGCTGCCTGTGCATCTGGGATTTTAGAAGCACATAATCCACCACCACTTCGAAATGGCACACCTAATCGTCTTGCTAGAGCTCCTGCGATTGTCATCACTTGACCAGGCTCAGGGGTACCAAAAGTAGGGGCACCAGTTTGCATAGAAACAGCACTTGCAAAGGTTCCGAAAATGACTGGAGCGCCAGGATTAACAAGCTGAATATAAGCAATGCCAGCGAGTGCTTCCGCTAAAATCTGAGTGACTGTACCAGCAACACTAACCGGAGACATCGCTCCTGCGAGAATAAAAGGTGAGATCATTGTTGCTTGATTATTCTTAGCATAAACAGTTGCTGCACCCAACATTGTGGCATCAAAAGTTAAGGGTGAATTTGCATTGATTAAACTGGTTAAAACAGTATTTTCTTTGAGAAAATTCTCACCAAAAAGTATTTTTGCCATTGCCACTGTGTCTTCAGCTCTTTCTGGATGAGTTACAGATCCCATAAATGGTTTATCACTATATTTAATATGAGTGTAGATCATATCGAAATGACGCTTATTTACGGGCACATCTACCGGCTCACAGATGGTTCCACCGGAGTGATGAAGATGTGGGCTCATATAGGCTAATTTTACAAAATTACGAAAATCTTCAATGGTCGCATAACGCCGACCCTCATCTATGTTTCTTATAAAAGGTGAGCCATAGGCTGGGACCAAGACTGTTCGTGGTCCACCTATAATAACATTACGAGCAGGATTCCGCGCATGTTGAGTATATTCCGATGGAGCACTTGCTTGAATAATACTTCTACAGAGACCCCGAGGAAAACGCACACGTTCACCCTTTATATCTGCACCTGCATCTTTAAATAGTTTCAAAGCCGCTGGAAAATCACGAAATTCAATGCCAATTTCTTCTAATAGGATATCAGCATTATTTTCAATTAACGCCAATCCTTCTTCATCCAATACTTCAAAATAGGGGATATTACGTTCGATATAAGCTGTATACTCAGAAGAAATATTTTGACGAGCAGCTACTTTTGAGCTTCTACCGCCACCTTTTCTCCGGCGTTTTCTTTCAACCATTTTATCGCCCCCCTTCACTTAACCGGTTAATTATTTTAAAAAATAATTAAATTTTGTTTATTTCGTGATTCTCTTCTACATTAACACT
>TARA_B110000438_G_scaffold278813_1_pt1 | contig 14097 bp, 14 predicted proteins | sample TARA_B110000438 | Tara Oceans TARA_B110000438 (sample SAMEA4398413) | marine metagenome | biome: Polar Biome; feature: [MES] marine water layer (ENVO:01000295) within the mesopelagic zone...; material: water (ENVO:00002006), including particulate matter (ENVO:01000060) such... | reverse complement strand
GATAGTTGGTTTAACTTCACATTCACAATAACTAATGTTACTGAAAATGGAAAAGCTACTTCATGGGTTTGGAATCATTCAGCATACAACGGAAGCTCAGTTATGTTATACCAAAATAATATGGGTCTGGAAAATGAAACTGCCAGTTTGTCTGGGAATTTGAGTTGGATTAAATCTTTACAGTTAGATGACGATGGAAGTGGAGAATTAGCAGATTTTAAGATCCATCATAAGCAACCTGTTCAATTCAAAGTAGGAGCAATTGATGACACCGAATATGAAGAAGACTACAAAGGATTAGATGCATATGTATTCATTGATAGCTTACCGGCTGAAATTATTGTAACAGTACCTATGCTTGACAGTGGTAGTATAATTAGTGGTGATGTGGGAGAAATTAATGATTTGAGAGATGTAGCTCGATTCATTGAAGCGCTTTCCGAAATTGGTAAGGCTTTGGTAGATACTGTAGCTGATTTATCAATTAATTTAGTCACGAATGTAGAATCATTTGAAACTGTGGCTAGATTTTTATACAATATCAATGAAGAAGTATCTGTAACTGCTTGGGTCAATAAAGGGAAAATTGAATTACTAGATGAAAATCCAAGATGGGTTGAAGGACTTTGGTCTAGTCAGAAAGATGTTGAAGGAGGAACTATTCTGGGAGCTAGACTGCTTCTAAAAGGACTTCCACAATCGGTTGATGCCAATTATACTTCAAAAGGAGATAAAATAGATTTAAAACTCAGTTTAGATGATTTTAACTATAGAGATACGGCAGATTATATTATATTCCAAGAAGAAGGAATAATTGGACCTAGAGTAACTGCATTTATTGAAGAAATACCTGTTGGACTGGACTTAGAACTAAATGCCGATTTAGTAGTTAATGCTACGGTTGAAAACTTAACTCTTAGCGGTAGTATAAGCATGAATACTAGTCAACCAGTTGGCCCTATTTATTTAGTTCTAGAGCAATTTGATGAAGATAATCCTTACCGCGTAGAAGCCTTTGTATCCAGTCTGCCAGGAAGTATGACTATAGACCTGAATGTTCATAATGCCTTATTAGAATTTAATATAAGTTCGAATCAAGGAATTGATACAGTAGCACTTGAAATTGATCTAGGAGATTCAGCTGAATTGGAAACATATTGGACGGAGGGAATTAGTCTTGATATGTCTGACGATGGGGCAATGAACATGAAAGCTTATCTTCGAGGAATATCTCCAAATATTGGACTAAAGCTTTCCGATCCTGAAGATAAGGGGGCGCAATTAGACATCTCACTTGAGGATTTTAATCATGATGTACCTGCTATGGACCGAATATTAGTTGATATCAAAAATTTTGAAAATAAGAGTGTTTTGCTTAGAATTGATGATTTACCAAACAATTTCGATCTTAATGGAACCGTTTACTTAGATGACAATGCGATGGAAGGGACTGCTCTTGTAGGGAATATTACTCTTGAGTCTAGTAAACAATTAGGATCTATTTATGCAATGGTTAGCGATAGTAAATCCCAAAGCAAGTTAGAAGTTGCAGTACCTGACGTACCTGAAAAAATTAATTTGGATGTTGTAATTGGTGATGAAATAGGAGTTGATTTTAGCTCTTCCAGTGCCCCCTCTAGAGTAATTTTAAGCTTAGAATCGGGAAATCTAACTGGAATGGATTTGGAATGGACTCATGGAATTGTTTTAAGACAAAATGATTTTGGAGATGCGCTATTATTATACTTGGAAGGAACTGTGACCTCTGCAAAACTTTCAACTGTTTTTGGTGAACCAGATATCATTAACTTGGATTTAGGTGATTGGTCGCCAATTACAAAATGGATTTATCTTGATTTGGATAGAGGTGCCAATGAAACGGCTATCGAACTTTTCCTAGATGAAGTTGGAGATAATAATAACATAAATGCTTACTTCCAAACAGGCACAAGTGAAGGACGAGATTTAGACGCAATATTTGATATTCATAATACTGGAGGAATAGGCAGTTCATATCTTAGAACTCATAATCAAACAAGACCTTCATTTAACGAAATCTATTTTTCAAATATACCTAAAGACTTACGAGCTGATTTAATTGTAGGAAAGGAAATAGACATAATCTATGAAGCTGAAGGAACTTTAGAATATATTTGGGTAAAAACTGCCAATAAAGACTACGGTCAATGGAAATCAGCTCAAGCAATCGTACATGACGTTCCTGAATCATTTCATATGGGAATTGATCCAAATTACGAATTTGATATGGATTCTGCATTTGCATTCCAAGGATTTCCTAATCTTTTTGTTTCAACCAGCTCTTCTGAAATTGACATATTATTAATGGTAGATGAAGGGTATACTGGAGGGCATTCTGGTACCTTTATGGATGTTACAAATGTTGGTGATAATACCAGTATGATTTTAGATGGTGTAAACTACATAATTGATTCACCTAATGGAATAGATAGTGCATATCTGAAAGCAACGAATTCACCAGCTACACCTCAATTTTATCTAGATTACATGATCATACATGCTAAAGATGTAAAACATGTTGAAATCATACCAAATCAGATTTTTGGACTTTATCCTTTATTTGAACTGGCTAATGCTGAAGGCGGAGAATTATCTTTTGCCATCGGTGGTGAATTAAGTATAGGACCGATTAAACTTGAAACATCAGCTGTGTTAATGGATCTACGAATAAGAGAAGTAGGAGGATACAACATATTGCCTACTTGGTTAGGAGTACAAAAGAATGGAATGGATACTGAATTGGGTAATAATGAGAAACACTATATTCTTCCTGAGCCAGGTATGAGTCTAATTGCTTCTTTGGAGGCCAGCATATGAGTTTTAATAAACAACAAAAGAAAATAATAACCAAGTTCGGTACTGTTATTCTCGCATTCTTTATAATATTCATATCATATTCTTATATTCTTCCAAGAACGGAAATTGAGATTGATACTGTATTTCATAGTTCGTATTCAGGATTATTTGTGCAATCAAGAATCAGCAATATGGGTACTGAAGAAATTACTGATTTAAAAGTAAAAATTAGTGTGTGGAATGGGACTGAAATGCTCGAAACTGATACACATTATCCCGGTATTTTGAATGCTAAACAATCTGTTAAACTTGAAGCCCTTATGTTTGACGGCCCACATGCTGATCAATATGATCTTATTATCGTATTAGATTTTAATCAAGAGGATGGCAAGCAAAATATAATTTATAATTATAAAATTGCAGATTATGGAAATTTAGCTTGGCACGACCAATATTTTAGTTTCTAAATGATGTAATCCTTTATTAGGACCTAATGCAGTGCAAAACCTACTGGACTTAACCCCGGACTCAACACAATGCGCAAGCAGATAATATCAGCCTCTGAAATGGAGCGCTATGGCTATTGTCCACTCTCGTGGCACTTAGACCTTAAAGGAATCGATGCTGAAGGTGATGAAGTAAATACTGGTGTTGAAAAGCATAAAGAGATGGGAGATTCATTAAAAAATTTACTAGTTGAAGAAGAAAAGTCAAGAGAGACATCTACAACTTTAATGACTGTTGTAGGTTTAATTATGACTCTTGTAACACTTGCAATTGCGATACTATGGATTTCAAATGATAATGATTTATTAAAACGAAATTTAGGCGTTATTCTATTAATTCTGGGGATTGGATGGATGCTTATTGCATCACTTTTTCTTTACAGATTATTATTATCAACGGAAAAGATAGATAAATTACGGGATGATTATAAATTAGGAGAGAACGACATTGAAACACCAGATGCTTTGACAAAGGAAACTCCCGTATTAAAATCAAATAATTATAATCTAGCAGGAAGGCCTGATTACTTAATTAAAAGTGAAGAGATGAGAATTCCTGTAGAGGTTAAAACTGGTAGAAAACCCAAAGCTCCATTCTTTAGCCACGTCTTACAAATCGGAGCGTATTGCTTATTGTCTGAAGAAACATTTGAGAAGAAACCAAGCCATGGACAGATAAGATACGGATTTGATAATGAACCTCATGAAGTCATATGGGATTCGAAATTAAAGAATTTAGTGATAAGTAAATTAGAAGAAATGAATGATATTCTCAACGGAGATATGGAAGCCCATAGGAATCATAAAAGAGCTGGAAAATGTAATAACTGCTCCAGAAGAAAGGGATGTCCTGAAAGATTGAGAAGCTAATTCAGAAACGAGACATATGCTTATACATACAGACCATTAATGGCGGCCAAGCAATGATTCCTGTAAAAGTAGCTATATCTGGCCAACCCGGCACAGGCAAAACAACTACCGTTTTGAGAATAGCCAAAATGCTTGAAGGCAAATTCACTATTGGCGGATTTACGACACATCCTATAGTCGAAGAAGGAGAAACCATAGGGTACAATCTAAAGAACTTCATAACTGGTGAAGAAGAACTATCGGCATCAGTTAGATGGGATGTTAAACCAAGACTTCCTGGAAAAACACCTGAATCAACTCCTTTGGGAATAAGATTAGATGCAGTCAACCGAATTGCTACTGAATCGGTCGCTAAAGCAATTGAAGAATGTGACTTGATTTTAGTAGACGAAGTTGGTAAATTGGTATCTGAATCAAAAGAATTTAGCGTGGTTCTAAAAGAAGCACTAAAATGCGGTAAACCTATGTTAATTACAATGCATAAAAGATCCCGTAATCCACTATTACAATCTATCCGGAAAAGAGATGATTTGAGAACTTTAGAAGTTACGCCAATAAATTCCGCGATACTTCCATCTAAAGCAGTTACTATTCTAAAAACTGGAATGGTGTGAAAGAATTCCAAGAAGGTAAAGCAGTATTCAGGGCTAATCTTTCTGGTAAAGATAAAGGACCAGGAAAGGCAAAAGGTGTCTTCTACAATCCGGCTATGAAATTAAGCCGAGATTTACATGTTGCATTTGCTAAAAAGCTCAACTTTAACGGAACTTTATTAGACGGATTAGCTGCATCAGGAATAAGAGGCATCAGACTTAACCTTGAAGCTAATTTTAATGTAGAATTTTGCGATACTTCTGCTTTAGCAACTGAAACCATTACCACAAATTTAGAATTGAATAATATTCAGGGTGAAGTTCATAATTTGCCTGTAGAAGAATTACTTCTTAAAAAAAAATATGATGGTATTGATATTGATCCCTTTGGAACGCCAGCACCGTATATTGAGGCGGCACTGGAGGGATTAAATGATAACGGAATATTGGGAATTTCGGCAACAGATACAGCAGTTCTTTGCGGGGCCAAACCCTCTATTTGCCTCAAAAGATATGGTGCAATGTCGATGAAAAGAGTAGCTGCAAAGGAAATAGGAATTCGAATTCTTTTGGCTAAAATCCATAATGTGGCTTCTTCAATGGGAAAAGGAATTGAACCTCTACTATGTTATTCAGAAGGACACCATTTGCGTGCCTTTGTTAGAGTAGCTACACGAAATGACGTCTCTCTGAAATGGATTAGTCCTAAAATGGAAGTTGTTAGTGAGGAAGTCGAGGGTGCTGCAGGGCCTTTATGGACTGAAAAAATAATTCAAAAAAAAATGATTCCAGAAGACTCTGAAGGGTTGTTGGGTCGGTTTTTTGATATTTTGAGGGAAGAAGCTGATGGACCTCCGGGATTATATGACATTAATGATATGGCCAAAAATGCAGGTATTGGGCAAACGCCTCGAAGAGTTAAAATTGTCAAAGCTCTACAAGGTTTGGAATATTTTGCTAGTTCTAGTATATTTTCTCCACTAGGAATAAAAACGACAGCCCCTGAAAAGAAACGAAATGAAGCTTTAGAACTCGCCCAATCTTTATAATACCCCTCAAAGTCCGCAGAATCCCATGGATGTATCCGTAGTTAATAAGACAAAAAACGAATTGGAAATTGAGATACGTGGTGCTAGCGAGACTCTTTTAGGGCCTTTAATGAATCACACCTTAGCTAATTCTGATGTAGATTACGCTTCCTACTATATGGGACATATTGTTTTGGATTATCCTAAATTTTACGTTAGAACCAAAAAAGGCACCCCAAAAAATGCGATTAAAAAAGCCGTGGAAACTATCATGGCTGATATCAAAACTATTAGCGACGGACTAGCATAGGTTCATGGTATTACCGGCTAGACCGGAAGTAGGTAAGGAATCATATCTTTCAAAAACTGAGGGTATAGCTGGAAAATTACGCGAAATTCCTGAAGATTTTGTAGTAAATGAAATTATTGAAAATAAACATCGGGCGCATTGGGCTTGGGCTCAACCCTCTGATAATGGTAGACACTGTATTGTTAAGATAACTGCCAATAACTGGGACACACATATTTTGGTGAAAGAAATATCTAAAAGGTTAGGTATTGGGCAAAAAGCTATCAGTTTTGCAGGAACAAAGGATAAACGTGCCTTAACAACACAATATTTTTCGATAATGTCTTCTCCTAAGAAAATAGAAAATGTTGATCTTAAAAATGTCTCTATGGAATTTCTTCATAAATCTGTAAAGCCAGTGAGATTAGGAAATCTAGTTGGAAATGAATTTAAAATAAGAATATCGCAATCTAAAAGTACTGAAAGGACAATATCTGCCATTTTAGAGGATTTAAAAGGAGGATTTCCAAATTATTTTGGAATTCAACGCTTTGGTGCTGTAAGACCAATTACACATATTGTTGGAAAAAAAATAGTTCAGGATAAATATGAAGAGGCCGTTTGGGATTATTTGTGTGGAGGAGAATATGAAAGTTTTGGTTCTGAGGCAAGAGAAAATTTAAAAAAAACCAAAGATTTGGACTCAGCTCTAGAGCAGTATCCGCATAAGCTATTATTCGAGAGGCAAATGATTGGGCATTTGACAAGAAATAAAGATGATTATACTGGAGCAATTAGACAATTACCTGAAAATTTATCAAAAATGCTTGTGCACGCCTATCAGAGTTTAATTTTTAATCATGTCCTTAACCTAAGAATAGAAAATGGATATGGCATACACAAGCCTTTGATTGGAGACAATATAATTCCTACGGACATATATGGAGGTCCAGATCAAAGACGAATTATTGAAGTTACTGAAAGAAACCAGAAAAAATTAGAAAAAAGATGTGATGAAGGAAAAGCATGGATTGTTGGATTATTACCTGGAATTAAAAGTGAACATACAAACGGAATTCAAGGGGAATTGGAGAGACAAATTATGGATGATGAAAATATAGACTTCAAGGATTTTTCAATCGGAAAAATACCTGAATTATCGTCATTTGGAATGTATAGGCCTTTAAACCAAAGAATTAATGATTTGAAATGGATAATAGAGAAAGACGGAAGTCCAACTTTTGAGTTCTGGTTACACAAGGGCACATATGCTACTTCTTTTCTCAGAGAAATAATGAAATGTGAAGATATGAGGGCATATTGAATGGATGCAAAATGTATCCTCTTCGATTGTGATGGAACTTTAGTTGATAGTGAAAACATTACAAATAGAGTTGTTGCGAGGATGGCTGCCGAGTTAGGAGTAAGAATGACGCTTCGTGAAGCTCAAAACAAATTTGGTGGAAAAACTCTTGATGCTGTAATTTATGGAATGAAAGAATTATCAGGTAAAGAAATTCCAAATGATTGGTTGCCAAGATTAGTGAAAGAAGTTAGTAAAGCCTATGAAACTGATTTAATACCTATGGATGGAGTAAAAGAATTACTTGATAACATCAAGATTCCAATCTGTGTAGCTTCTAATGGAGACCCTAGACACGTTAAAAGTTCATTAGTATTAACTGGACTGCTTGAATATTTTGAGGGGAATATTTTCACTGCATCTGAAGTCAAAAGTCCTAAGCCTGCACCAGACCTATTTCTGTATGCGGCAAAACGAATGGGATTCAAACCCAATGATTGTATCGTAATTGAAGATAGTATACCTGGTGTAACTGCTGCAGTTAATGCTAATATCAAAGTTTATGGATTAATACAATTATGTTCCGCTGAACAATTAAAAAATGCTGGTGCCATACCTTTTAAGACCATGCATGAATTATCTAAGTTATTAGGAATTTGAATGGAATCTAAAACTAAAATACTTACTTTAATTATTATCGGAGTTCTTATTGGATCTGGAATTAATCAGTATAGAATTGATAAAGATTTAGACGGAATAGCTAATGAAAACGATGCATTCCCTAATGATTCTACAGAATGGAATGATTATGATAATGATGGAATTGGAAATAATGCTGATCTAGATGATGATAATGATGGATACAATGATGCTGATGATTTTTTTCCAAATAATCCTGCCGAACAAAAAGACAACGACTTAGATGGAATTGGAGATAATGCTGACTTAGATGATGATAATGATGGATACAATGATACGGAAGATATAGATCCATTGAATGATATCGCTTTAATCTTTAATTTGAAATGGGTTGAACTAATAGATAAACAAAATAATAGAGCAGATACGCCTGTCGTTTTTTATCTATATCAAAACGATGAAAATCTACATCGCTTTGACAATCATAATAATCCATGGAGAGTTCCATGGGAAGAAAAATTTTATCTAAATACTACTTTTGAAATTAATATTCCCGATAATATTGAAATACACTCATTTGTCCTTATTGCTATTAATTACAAATTTAGAAATGCAGAAGAATTTGATATTAGTGATTCAAATGATAGTTATCGAATAAGTATTAACTATAATATTAGTAATAATTCATGGGGAAAAGAAAATAATGGAACACTCGACGGAACACTTGATAACTTGAATGAAGACAATGATGCCCGTATTTTTATTGAAATCGAATCATATAATTTTGGATATCTAAAAACATATAATTGGGAATTTAATACAGTTAGCTATCAAATAAATTACAATTTTGATCCGACTGTGTATTCATTCTATAGAGCTCAGCCGCACCTAATTAGAGAGTATGAAGATTATACTTCTTTTGTGACAATAGAAGAAATTGCAATTATTGAAATAGGATTAAAATTAAGAGAAATTTCTCAAGAAAATGAATTTAACAATTTAACCGAAGTTAATTTTGTTATGAGTTTTGCTCAATCATTAAAATATTCCGAAGATAATGTAACCTCAGGAGTTGGAGAATATCCAAGATATCCTATAGAAACACTAGTCGATCAAACGGGAGATTGTGAGGATACTTCAGCACTGCTAATTTCACTACTAGAATCACTAGAATATGAAGCTGCAATGATTTTAATTCCAGAAGCGTGGGATGGTTATGGCCATGCAGCTGTAGGAGTTAGTATTGAAGGTGCAACTGGTGTAAATTACATCTTAAATGAAAATCAAAGTAACGAAGTCAGTTATTATTATGCTGAAACAACAGCACCGGGATGGAAGCTTGGAGAAATCCCCGATTTAGATTCAAACGAGGCCTATGTATATGAGGTATAAATGACAGGCGAAAATGAAGAATTTCCAGTAAAAGTAAATAATGAAATTTATGGGCCTGTGCCTGTTGAAAGAATTATTTCTGATGTCAAGAGTGGAGAACTAACTACTGAAGCAAGGTTCTGGGATGGAGAAGATTGGATTCCGGTTTCATTATTATTAGATGAAAATGAAAGAAAAGATGAAGTTAACCTTTGGAATGATGATAATTGGACCGATGAATCAAATGAAGAAATATCTGAAAACGGACCTCCGCTTCCTGCATCTTCTGCTTGGCAGGATATTGAACGAAAAGGTCGTTGGATTATGATTTATGGTGACCATTTAGTTGTTGAAGGGAATGGTATCAAGATAGAAGATTTAGGTTTAATGATGGAAGGAGAACCTAGAACTGGTGGAATCCCAATGAAAAAATTACTAAACGTGACTTTTAGAGAAACAAATAAAGGAATGATGGTCATAGCCAGTAGTTTTCACAAAATGTATGAAGTATATTCATTAAAATGCCAAGTTTCAAAAACAGACAGTGAAGAAATACTAAAGGAACTGAAAGATGCCGAAGTTAGAATTATCAATAACTAAGATTTATTACTTCTAAAAGTGAACTTCGAGTTTCTGTAAAATAGCTGGCTTAGGTAAAGCACCGACTAATCTATCAACTAATTGCCCCTTTTTGAATATCATCATTGTTGGAATAGACATTATTCCATGTTGAGATGAAATGGTTGGGTTTTCATCGGTATTCATCTTTGCTATTACAATATTAGAATTTTCATCAGATATTTCCTCTAATACTGGAGCTATGGCCTTACATGGTCCACACCATGGCGCCCAAAAATCAATTAACACAAGATCATTACTATCAATTGTATCTTGAAAATTTGCATCTGTTACTTTTATTGTACTCATTTTTTATTTCCTACATTACAGACTGAAATATGTTTCTGACTGTTATATTTTACTGAAGAAGAAGGCTCAATATATCTTTTGTTACTAAAATATGACTACTTGCCAACCTTTACCTATAACTTGACTTATTCTCTTTGGTGCAGAAGAAATTAAAAATTTATAATCTCCCATGGTAGCAGTCAAACCATACTCATTCAAAGAAGCTCCACAAACGAAAACTGCGGCGCCCAATTCATGTACAACGCCAATTGAGGTTTGAATTTCTTTTCGATAATCTTCATTGCCTTCGCGTAACCATTCAACGCCTTCGCCTTGAAGCATTAAAGCTACACCATGCGTTCCATCACCCGATTGATATTCAGCCATTCTAAGCCCTTCCATAGCTCTTTGAATACTATCAGGTCCGCTGATAACAATGTAAAGAACGCCTTTAGAAGCCATATTAATTTTGAACAATTATCTTAGAAGCAGTCTCTCTATCGATTGAAAATTCACCTTCCTCATTTTGTATAGTATAAACTTTATTATTTGATCCTTTAAGCAATAATCTACTGCCTGGAATTATTCCTTTGCCCTCTAATATATTTGCTAATTCGTTACTTTCAAATATTAATTTTACAATACCTGTTTTTCCTTCTCCAAAATTACTTAATGGCAAATATTTATGCTCAATATCAGATTCAATATTTATTTTGTGACAAAAAAGTTCAGACTCTTTTTGAGGATCAACTCCTAAAAATGTAGTAAGCTTATGCTCTACATCTCTTGTTAAAACATGTTCCATTCTACATGCTACTTCTGAAGCTTCGTTACCGTCAACACCAAGTATCTCGGTCAAAAAACGTTCAAGAATATTAAATCTATGCTCGATGACATCTGCTACATGCTGTCCTTGTTTAGTAAGATGTACTCCATGATATGGTTCATAATCTACTAATCCTAAATCTCCTAAACGTTGAATCATTTCTGTAACACTAGCTGGTTTCAATTCAGTTTTAGTTGAAAGATCTGATGTTCGAACTCTTTCACCACTAGATGCCAAAACGTTGATATTTTTTATCATCATTTCAGCGCTTTCAGATAGAGCATCCATAGAAGACATAATTGGGATGAGATAGGTGTGTATAAAAAATTTAGGGAGACCTAAATTATATATAGAGTCGTTTTTTTAGGGTGACCTAATTTAGGGTCCCCTAAACTTAAACGGTAAAAAAATGTTGAAGAAAACCGCAATATTCAGCCTAGCCATGTTGTTCGTAATGACGAGCTTCACGGGATGTTTGAGTGATGATGAAGAGAAGACTCAAAAAGAAAAAATCATAGTAGCATATGAAGTGAAAGAAGATTATGCCAATCCGGACGAAAATCCGCAAGTAATGGCGGATTATTTAGCAAAAGAACTTGATATGGATATTGAACTATATCCAGTCACTTCAGAAGGTGCAATTATTGAAGCTCTAAGATTTGGTAATGCCCATATTGCATTCATGGATGGTGCAGCTGCATGGATTGGATGGCAACAATACGGCCTTGAAGCACTCGCAGCAGATCAAAAAACGGATGGTAGAACTTACTACAATGCACACGCAGTTGTACTCAAAGGTTCTGAAATAGCAAATGCATACTTAGATAATGATGAGAGTACTGATCCTTTCGCATTATTAGAGGGGAAAACCTCTTGCCATACAGGATGGCTGAAATCTGCTGGCATGTTATTGCCTATGGGATTCCTAATTGGTAATGGTTATGCCGATGTTGTAGGAGAGGCTGACGATATTGAATCTTTAAGAGATACTGTTTACAATTTCTTCAATGAAAATGCAAGTATTCCTGAATCTGGAACAACTTACTACAGTTACTCTGGTGCAGTAAGATGTCTGTCTGAAGGTGTAGGTGATGTGGCTTTCGCTAAAGACTCAACTGTTGCGGGGTATTGTGGAAATGAAAATACTTCAGATAATGAAGAATGGTGTCTTCCTGAAGAAGATTATATTTTATTGCCATCCTATGGTTCAGCCCCTTCACATCCAGTAATGTTTAATCCGGATTTTATGGATGCTGAAACTCAAAAGGAAGTAGAAGACGCTCTCGTTGGAATGAATGATTCTACAGAAGGTACTGAAATACTCGAAAATATACTAGGAACTCCGGGAATAACTGCAACGGACGCAAATACACATCTTGGTTCATATGGTGGTTTGATAGAAGACATACCTGGAATTAGCAACTATTTTAACAGTAAATTCGATATTGGCGAAACGACTGCTTAAAATCAAGAAAATGGTGCTATATCTTCATCAAAATACGCCCCAGCAAAACGACGAGGACATTCACATATTGCTTAATGAACAAACACCTCCGATTTTCTATGATGTGAGGGTAAATAGTGCGCCCAATACGGAGGAATCCTGAGATTCTTATGAGTGAAGTGATTAAAGCAGACAGTTTGGAAATAGGTTATTCACCAGATAATGTCTTAGCCAAAATAAGTAATCTACGAATTGATCAAGGCGAAATCATATCTATTATTGGAGAATCCGGAATAGGGAAGACTACTCTTCTAAAAAATATAGCTAATTTAGTAAAGCCAATAAGTGGAACTTTGAAAGTTTTTGATAATGTACAAGTAAGAGGGAGAATTGGATATATCCCTCAAAAATTAGGTTTAATAAAACATGAAACTGTTTTCTTTAACGTTCTAGAAGGCGCCATATGTAACGAATCCATTCTAAGATCTATAACTGGTTTTCATGAAGAAAAAATTATCACTAAAGTAGAAAAGTCAATCAAATTAATGAATCTATCCGATAAAATTGATGAAAAAATAAACCGGTTATCAGGAGGGCAACAAAGAAGAGTAGCAATAGCAAGAACAATAGCTCAAGGCCCTAAACTAATTCTAGCTGATGAATTTCTTAGTGAGCTAGATAGCAAAACTGTGGATAGTGTTTGGAAGGCTATGCTTGATTATGTTGAAAATGAAAATATTACTTTAGTAATAATAGAACATAATATTGAAAGAGCAAAGCTTGCTAAACGTTGCTTAAAATTAGAAAAAAATAACGATAAAGGTTATTCTATTCTGAATGAGGTTCAACTATGAATATTACGAGGAAAAAATACCCAATATTCATAACTTTTATACTTTTTACTACGTGCCTAATTTTCATCAATCTTGTAGATGGAGATTGGGCTAGTCTCGAAAATAGTCTGAATAATCTTTCAACATTTTTCTATGAATCTCTATGGCCTCCTAACTGGAAAGTAATAGAGGCGCAATCATATCCTGTTTGCGATCGGAGTTGGGATTTTCTGTGTTCACCAGCATATATAGGAATCATGGAGACACTCAAAATTGCATTTGTCGCAACCGGATTTGGATTTATTTTGAGCTTGCCTCTTGCCACTCTAGCCTCTAGAAATCTTTATGGAGATTCAATAGCAATTCCATTTCGAGTTTTTTTGGCTGCGATGAGAACATTACCGAGTATTATTTGGGCAATTTTCTTTGTCATATTAGTAGGATTAGGGCCGGTTTCAGGCGTTTTAGCAATGACATTCTATACTGTTGGATACTTAGGAAAACTACAATATGAGGCGATAGAAGGATTATCTAATGACCCTCTCGACGCCGCAAAGGCTATGGGGCTAAAGAATAGTGAAATTATTCAAAGAGTGGTAATACCAGAAACTGCAAATAATCTCATCTCACAACTATTTTTTATGTTTGAGTATA
>TARA_B110000438_G_scaffold117815_1_pt1 | contig 14125 bp, 11 predicted proteins | sample TARA_B110000438 | Tara Oceans TARA_B110000438 (sample SAMEA4398413) | marine metagenome | biome: Polar Biome; feature: [MES] marine water layer (ENVO:01000295) within the mesopelagic zone...; material: water (ENVO:00002006), including particulate matter (ENVO:01000060) such... | reverse complement strand
CTGAAGAAGGTCATAATATATGGATAGAGATCGCATTAATGCTCCTATCTTTGAGCATAGCGGTTGCCGGAATTTTTGCTGCCTATATGTGCTACATCAAGAAACCTCATCTTCCAGATTCACTGACTAAGGGCCAATGGGGATACGATTTAGTAAAAAACAAATACGAAGTGGATGAGTTGTACGATGATTATATTGTTAAACCAACGGTGGAAGCCTCCCATCTCCTTTGGAAAGAATGTGATGCCAAAGGAATAGATGGAACTGTTAATGGTACAGCCAAAATCTTAGGGTGGATTAGTAAACAAGCGCAAAGCTTCCAATCTGGTTTTGTCCGGAATTACGCTTTATTTATGGTTGTTGGCTTTATCGGATTATTGATTTTCTCAATCTAGAAATTAAATATGTATCTAACATTTTTGACATTTTTACCTTTATTGGGTGCGATCCTTTTAACTTTGATTCCTCGGGATGAAGTAGGAGCTATTAAACAGACCGCTCTCGCCTTCGCAGTCACCGACTTCGTTTTATCAGTTTTTCTATGGACAAATTTTGATTTAACAACCCATGAAATGCAATTTGAATACAGTGTTCCTTGGATCACATCATGGGGAATAAATTATCACGTAGGATTGGACGGCATTTCTCTACTTCTCTATGTAATGACAACATTTCTTACTATGATTTCGATCATAGCATCTTGGGGAGTAACAAAATATATACGCGAGTATATGATAGCGTTTTTGGCTTTATCTACTGGTATGCTAGGAGTATTTATCTCGCTTGATATGTTTCTTTTCTATTTTTTCTGGGAATTTCAACTAGTCCCAATGTATATCATCATTGGTGTATGGGGCGGACCTCGTAGAGTATACGCTGCAGTTAAGTTTTTTCTTTATACCGCTGTAGGCTCGCTCCTAATGCTGGTTGCTATTATATGGATTTATAAGGCCATTGAAGAACAGACGGGTGTTGCTACTACCGATTTAATATTTATAACCGAAAACTTGGAATTACCATTAGCTCCTCAAAAATGGCTTTTCTTGGCATTTTTCCTTGCTTTTGCTATTAAAGTACCGATGTTTCCATTTCACACATGGCTGCCAGACGCACATGTTCAAGCGCCCACCGCCGGATCGGTAATTTTAGCTGGAGTTCTTTTAAAAATGGGAACATATGGATTTCTCCGGTTTAACCTACCCTTATTTCCACATGCCAGTTATGAATTCATGCCAATGATCGCGTGGTTATCTATTATTGGTATCGTTTATGGTGCGCTAGTATCTTTGGTTCAGGAGGACTTGAAAAAACTTGTTGCCTACTCCTCTGTAAGTCACTTAGGTTTTGTTATGATTGGTATTTTTGCACTTAATCATTACGGTATCCAAGGTGCCTTAATACAAAATATAAACCACGGTATTAGTACAGGAGCCTTATTCCTTCTAGTCGGAATGATATATGACCGCAGACATACTCGAGAAATAAAGGAGTTTGGTGGTTTAGCAAAGGTAATGCCAAAGTACACTGTTTGTTTTATGATAATCGCACTATCTTCTATAGGACTACCTGGAATGAATGGCTTTGTCGGTGAGTTTCTTATTCTATTAGGAGTTTTCCAAAATAGTGGTATGTGGGCAGCTTGTGCTACTAGCGGCGTAATTTTCGCAGCATGTTACATTTTATGGATGTTTCAGCGTGTCATGTTCCAGAAACTAGATAATCCTAAAAACGAAAATTTACCTGACATGAATACTCGGGAATTGATAACTATTATTCCCTTAATTGTCCTTGTATTCTGGATTGGACTCTATCCTAAGCCATTTATGAAAACTTTCGATGCAACAGTCGAGCATTTATTAGTCAAAGTAAACCCTGATAATTTTAGACCAGTTAAACCAGGATCTAGCCACTCTAAGCACGCTAAATTGATTAAGATAGAGGATATTGCAAGGCTTAATCACCAATAAGACTGAAAAAAAATAGTAATTTAAGGAATAAATAAATTGGAACCGATTCCCGCACCACCTATTGATCTCATTAGCCTTGCACCAGTACTTGTATTAGCCGTATTTGGCATGATGGTACTTATCACAGACTTATTCATAGGAAAAGATAAATCAGTTCTAGTGTTTATCAGTTTAACCGGTCTGTTAATGACAGCCATAAGCTCATTAGCTAAGTACAACTTACCTGTTTATTCGTTCAATGGAGCTTACGTAGTTGACCATCTCTCGGTCTTTTTTACTTTCATATTTTGCATCAGCTCAGCTTTGGCGATCTTAATTTCAGTAGACTATAATAAACGCGAAGGAATTAATGTTGGAGAATATTATAGTCTTATTCTGTTCTGTACGTTAGGTATGGTCCTTCTTGCTTCTTCAACCGACATGATTATGATTTTTTTAGGAATAGAAATCATATCTATTTCTCTCTATATTCTGGCTGGAATTCAACGTAAAAACACGAAGTCTAACGAAGCTGCACTTAAATACTTTTTATTAGGAGCATTTGCAACGGGCTTTCTACTTTATGGGATGACTTTAATATATGGCTCTACTGGTACGACTAAACTAGCAATTATAGCAAAGGTCATAGGTGAAAATAAAATTCTTTCAGAACCTCTCATGTTAATGGGGGTGGTTCTTTTAATAATTGGATTTGGGTTTAAAGTTGCTGCAGTACCTTTTCATATGTGGGCTCCTGACGTCTACCAAGGTGCTCCAACTCCTGTTACGGCATTCATGGCGGTCGGACCTAAAGCCGCAAGCCTTGCTGCTTTCTACAGAATTATGTCTGAAACAATGCCAGAGCTTTCTTATTCTTGGGAAACTTTACTATGTGTGGTATCTGTCCTAAGTATGTTTATAGGTAATTTAGGTGCCATTATGCAAAGTAACATCAAGCGCCTTCTCGCCTTCTCCAGTGTTTCGCATGTTGGATATCTGCTCATTGCCATTATTGCAAAAAATTCGCTGAGCTCATCAAGTTTAATGTTTTACATGTTGGCCTATGCTTTTATGGTGTTCGGTACATTTGGCATTGTAATTTTACTTGGTCGTAAAGGCGAAGAAAACCTTGAGTTAGAAAACTATTCTGGCCTTGCCTATAAACACCCAGTAATCGCTCTAACTATGACGATATTTCTTCTATCCCTTGGTGGGTTACCACCTCTAGCTGGGTTCGTCGCAAAGTTTTTTATCTTTAGTGCCGCACTCAAAGAAGGTTACGTTATTCTTGTTATTATAGCTGTTCTTAATAGCGCTATTTCGTTTTACTACTACTTGAGAGTAATTGTATTTATGTATATGAAAGAACCTATAAAGGAGTTTCATATCAGTTTGACACCAATGACCTTGCTAGTAATTGCCATATCAGCCTTTGGTACAGTTCAGTTAGGAATTTTTCCAGATCCTATTATCGCATTAGCCCAGGCCAATTAAAAAAATTAGTCCAGACTCAACAAATTATCTCTTAAATTCAGATTATTGAGTAAGAAGCAATTTAAGCGAGTATAATCGATAACATAACTTAACCTATTATAACTGGACCGGTAGTTAACTATGAAGATGCATCACCTAAATGAAGATGAAGTAAAAGAAATCATGGAAAAAGTTCAAGTTGCAATTAAAGAACAAGAACTTGCGCCCGATAAAATCGAAGAAATATTCAAACTATCTAAAGTTGCATCAGAAGGATTTTTAAAAAGTAAATCCAATGAAATGCAAGCTAAGCAAGTCAATTTTGAAATCGATGAATCAAAAGGTATTCGTTTCTTTGACCCATTTAACTTTTTCACTCAAGGGATATATAAAGATATGGATGGGTGGTCAGTTTGGACCACAGATAATTTAAAAGAACCGTGGTCTGAGTAGATTCAACTTGCTAAAAACCTGTTCTTGTCTCTCTTTTGAATCTTAAATAAAAAACCCGTCTGGAATTCAACCAGACGGGTTTTTGTATTATATGCGGGGAATTATATATAACTGAATGCAAATGCATTAAGCTTTATTTTCTTGATCCTTGCTGTAATCATATGAACCTTTTCGTGGCAAAGATGAAGTGAACATTTCTGCCTCGTCCTTCATCTTTTTATCCTTTGCAGCACCCTCTTCTTCTGCTTTCTTTCTCAAATATTCCTCTTTCTCCTGTTCAGTCATATTTTCTAAATCAGGTTCTGCTTCTGCAAGTTCTCCAGGTTTATTTTCCTCGCCCTCTATTACGTCTCCCTCTTGTGCATCTTTCATCGATGACTTAAAGTTTTTTATACTTTTTCCGAATGCACTACCAATTTCTGGTAGTTTACCTGCACCGAAAATGATCATAATAATTACAAGTATGATCATCAACTCCGGAAACCCAATTCCCATCATAAGAAAATCCCCCAAGTAGAATTCTGACTTTCAAAAGCAGCTAAATGCCGTGAAAGCTTCATAAAACATTAAAAAACATAGCTTTTAATATTTTATATCTTTTATGGCGTGAAATACAAGGGGAAAAAAAATATACCTATTTGAATACTGATAAAAATTAATTGTTAGTATCTACTCAAAACAAAAAACTATTTTTATCCCAATGTAGATATGAATATTCGTAATAAAAGGTTTGTATTAATGTCACTTTAATTAAAGTTTGGTAGAAAGTAACACAAAATTTTTGTATGATTTCATATATGATATTATTTTTTAGATTTTTTTTTTTCAACATATTCAACAAATCTCTGATAGCTATTTGGATAGTTTTTAGCCCCGGAACAGCCTTATCTTTAGGGGTTGACGGGAAAGCTATAGAGGGGGTCGAGTTATACCAAAAACACATGTTTGATCAAGCCAGTAAAAGATTCCTTGAAGCGCAACAAGAAAAACCTAACGATCCTAAAATTTCCTACAACCTTGGCAATAGCCGCTATAAACAGGGTAGCTATGAGCAAGCATTGCAGAGTTACTCTAGATCAGTGGAGCAAAAGCCCAGTTCATCTGTTAATCAGAGAACTCAGTACAATATAGGCAATACTCTTTTCAGAATGAATAAGTTAGAAGAATCAATAGAGGCTTACAAAAAGGCACTAGAACTAGATCCTGACGATATGGACTCAAAGTTTAACCTAGAGTTTGTTCGCGAACAAATAAAGAAAAAAAAACAAGAACAGAATAAGTCAGAGGGAAACAAAGAAAATTCTAAATCGGATAGCAAAAAAAACAAAACCGCTAAAAACAAAGATGAAAAATCTAAAAAAGAGAAAAAAAAAGATTCTTCCTCAAATAAGAAATCACCTAGACTCAAAAATAATCCAAATCAAAACGACCCCAAAAATAGCCCCTCAAAAAAAACAAAAACCGCTTCAGAGAAAATGACTAAAGAGGAAGCAGAGCAAAGACTGAGTCTACTAACGGAAGACTTAAAACAGTTTCAAAGAAAGCAAGCTCTAGAAATGAAGTCTCTTTTTACCTACCAAGGAAATGACTGGTAAAGCAATTCATGCAAAACCCAAAAATAAAACTACAATCTTGGCTGACAGCTATAGTAATACTAATCTGTATATTTTTTCCTATACAGAGTTTTTCGTCGGATATTCAATTAACAACTTCTGTTGATAAAAATATACTGACAATAGAAGATTCGATTGAACTATCAATCAATATCAGTGGGATACGTAATCCACCAATTCCTAAGCTACCTCCCCTACCAAAATTTATAGTTAGATCAACTGGGACACAGTCTTCCACTCAGATTATTAATTCTAATATGCAAGTGTCAACCACTCACAAGTATTTACTTATTCCAAAAGGTGAAGGCAACTTTACAATTGATTCTGTTGTAATGAATTTGTCTGGTTCTACTTATCAGTCAGAGCCAATTAAGATAACGATCATAAAACCTAACTCCATAAAGTCAGCTGAGAATAGGTCCGTTTATACTGAAACTAGTATTTCAAAATCAAACCCATACATAAACGAACAAATTGTCTACACCTTCAAGTTATTTCGGAAAATTGAAGCTAGAAATTTAAACCTTAGCATGCCCTATGATGAATCTTTTTTTCGGAAAGAAGACCTAGGAAAAGCTAAGCATTACTCAATGGTCGTTAATGGTGTTACCTATGATGTTGACGAAATTTCGATTGCATTATTCCCAACTAAAATAGGGGAATCCACCATTCCTCCTTCGATGATGGAACTTGATCTTATAAACAGAATACAATCAAATCGTCAAAGAGATCCATTTGCAAGATTTTTTAATGATCCTTTTTTTGGTAGAGCCACACAAAGTAAACATAAAATTTTATCGACAAAGTCTATCAAATTAAAAACTAAGCCTCTACCAAAGAAAGGGAACCTAAAAGACTTTAAAAATATTGTTGGCCAACTTTCTATTGCTGCAACTGTTGGGAAAAAAAATCTTGATGAAGGAGATACAACTACCTTAACAGTAATTGTATCGGGGATAGGAAATATAATGGATGTACTATTCACAAATCTCAATCTAGGTGATCAGTTCAAAATTTATCCAGATCAACCACTATTTCAAAAATCTATTCATGGTAACCAAGTTGGAGGGGAAAAAATATTTAAGTTCGCATTAGTTCCTTTGTTACCAGGCAAGCAGTTTATTCCTTCTATTAAATTAAGCTATTTCGATCCAGATAAAAATAAATACAACACGATATCAACTAACCCAATCAATATTAAAATCAAACCCAGAACCAATATTGAAGAACTAAATCTAGTTCAGCCAAAAAAGGTAGATAGCCAGAAAATTGATTCATCCATATCGATATTAGCTAGAGACATACTTCCAATACACTCTCGTATGGGGGACTTTAAAAGCGTCACCTTTGACAAAAGCAGACGTATTATTTACATGTTTGGAACTATTTTTCCAATTGTCATATATCTAATTGCAGCTGGATATATACGTTATAAACATCAAATGAATGAGGATATATCTTATTCAAGACGACAAGAAGCTTTCGGCAAAGCCAAGGATAAACTGAATCATTTATCTGGCTCAACCCTAGAATCAAAAGATTTTGTACGAAACCTATCGCAGATAATTCGAGAATATATCGGTGACAAACTAAATATACAGGGAGCAGCTTTTACAGCAAAAGAAGTTGAGGAAAACTTAAATAAAAATACCTACGCTCAAGACAAAATATCCTCAGTCAAAAACCTACTGGAAAAATGCGAGTCTATGCAATACTCACCAGTCGCACCAATGAATGAGCACGGTTTGATAGATGAAACAACTGAGCTTCTAGTAAAACTGGAAAAATGATTATGAAGATAAAGAAATTATACATTATATTGACAATTCTATTTTCAATACTAATCTCAACTAATCAAGTTGAGGCTCAAAAAAAGAATATCTCTTCCCAAACTTTACTTGCCAACAAATTTTATCACGAAAAAAACTATACAGCCGCTGCCACTATTTTTGAAGAACTCATCAGCCAAGGAGAAACAAATGGATACCTCTATTACAACCTTGGAAACACATATATGAGGCTTGGAAATAAAGGTAATGCCATTCGTAATTATCTACGAGCTCAATTACTTCTTCCAAGAAATGAAAACCTTGACGCTAATCTAAGATATGCCATTAACCAAACCCAAGATCAAATATCTCCTCCTCCTGGTGGACTTATTACCGGCATTCTATTCTGGGTAGATTTAATAAGTCTTTTTGAGCATTTTGAATTATTAATCTTATGTAATTTTATTTTTTGGTGCATTTGCATTGCTTCACTTTACTACAGAAAATCTTTATGGAGATCTCTAAAAAAAATTTCTATAACAATTCTTTTAGTCATATTTTTTTCAACAGGAATAAAATATCATTTATCAAAACAAACTTTAGGTGTCATCACAGATCAAAAAGTAGCAGTAAAATCGGATCGTAATACTCAAAATATTACTTTATTTGAATTACATGAAGGAGCAATCATTTCAGTCGGTCAAGAGGATGGGAAGTGGGTTTATATTACAGTTAGCTCAGACAAGTCGGGGTGGATCCCAATAGAGTCAATTAGTTTTTAAAAAGTCATTTATGTCGCTTTAAAGAACACCCAGTTTTTTAAAAAACCCCATACAATCGCTAACAATCCATTCCAAGTGACTCAACAAACCGTGATCAGAGTTAAGTTCTTTTAAAGAACACCACGGGCGACTCATAATAAATTTTTTTGACTCTTCAATTGGCACAACCTCATCATAAAGACCGTGAACAATTCGAGAGGGAACCCGTCGGTTAAGGCTTGTGTAACTCCATTTTTTTGCATCCTTAAAAATATCTGTACAAATATATTTAGTTAGATCATATCTATAATGAAAAATTGGAATCTCAGGTTCCCAAAAAGTATCGTTATCACAATCTAATTTCAAGTTTCTCATCCAACGATCCAGAAAATTAAAACCAGGCGCCATAAGATAAGTCGCTTCGACTTCTAATCTCCTCTGTGCAACCAAGCTAGCAAGATACCCACCCATGCTACTGCCAATAAGACACACTTTCTTATTTTGAAATTGATCTAACAAGTCAAATATAATTTTAACCTGGCTAGACAAAGTCATATTTTTAAAGTTACCTCCTTCAAGGTCGGGAGTAATCAACGTCACCCCTATTTCCTTAAATATATTTTTAAAAGTGGAAGCTTTTTTGGATGAAGGACCAGATGCAAAACCATGCAAATAAACAAATTTATTCATATGCTTCAATTCTTATCATTCACATCATAATTAATATCTAATAAAAGGACATTCTGGCGCATCTTGTATAGTAAAATAAGACCTGGTAAAGCGGCAAGGAAGGTAATAAAGAAAAATATAACCCAGCCAACTTCATGAGACAAGTAACCAGAGGGTGGGCCAACAAAAATTCTTCCCAATGATGCCAATGCTGAAAACAATGCAAATTGAGTAGCCGTATAACGATGGTCACATAAAGCCATAAGAAAAGCTAAAAAGGCTGCCGTTCCCATTCCTCCAGCTAAATTTTCAAAAGCTACAGCAGCCACCATGATAGAATAAACTTTTCCTGCATAAGCTAAAACCATAAAAGAAAGGTTTGAAACAGCTTGTAAAATACCAAAAATCATAAGAGATCGGTATAAACCCAAACGTGCCAGCATTACACCTCCATAAAGAGCTCCAAAAATTGTTGCCAAAAGACCCAAACCCTTATTAATAGCGCCAACTTCTGCAATAGAAAAGCCAGGTCCTCGAATAAGAAACGCTGTAGTCAAACTTCCAGCAAAGGCATCACCAATTTTATATAAAATTATGAGGGCAAGAAATGCCCATGACGCAGGACGTTCAAAAAATTCGGTAAGAGGACCCGATATCGCCTCTTTCAACGATTGTGGAGGACGAGACACAACTTCTGGTTCCTGTCCAAAAAGGGTTGCCATAACACCGACCATCATCAGTCCCGCCATTAATAAATAGGTTAAACGCCAACCTAACGGCCCTGCTAAAACAAGTGCTAAAGCTCCAGATACCAGCATGGCAATTCTGTAACCAGTAACCGATACAGCAGCGCCTAAACCACGCTCTTTTGCTCTAAGTACATCAGTTCTATACGCGTCAAATACTACATCCTGAGTAGCTGAGGTAAATGTAAGGAGTAATGCAATTGATGCCACCAGCCATGGTGTATCTTTAGGAGAAGTAAGTCCCAATAAAATGATTAGACCAATCAAGACAAACTGGGTACCTAATATCCATCCACGACGCCTTCCTAAAAACGGGAGCGCATATCGGTCCAATAGTGGAGCCCAAAAAAACTTCAATGCATATGGAAGACCAACAAGGCTAAAAATGCCTATTGTTTTTAAATCTACACCTTCTACGGCCATCCATGCCTGAAGGGTGCCACCCGTTAAAGCTAAAGGTAAACCAGAAGCAAATCCAAGAAAAGTAACCGTTAGAACTCTACGATTGGCCAATAGTTTTAAGGTACGTACATATTTTTCAGCTGAGACATTACCCATACGCTATTATTTTATAATAATATCTAAGACCTTATCAATATGATCAATAAAGCAAGATGGAAAATAAATGATAAATTCAAAACATTTATGAATGGATTGCAAAAATGAGAGAAGTCTCATAAAATTAATTTCCAATGATACATATAATAAGAGCTATCCACCCCGAAGTCATTGATTTTTTTGTAATATAAATGAGTCATTCATCCGTTAAAGAAAGAAACCTCATCATTTGATATGAAAAATTCAGAATCAATACAATTAGTAAAAGAACAACTCCAAATCAAATCAATAGAGTTGCGTAAAGTCACAGAAGATAATGCAACTGTTACAAAAAAAATTAAAACTCTTATTACAGACAGTCAAGCTGGTTTTAAAAAACTAAAAACCGTAATCAGTCAAAAAGACTCACAAATTCAAAATACGTTAAAAGAAGTAAGGATAGTAAAAGATAGTCTAAAACTGGCTAAAGAATCAGCCAACGAAAAAGTAATACCTCAAGGAATTGACCCTAAAATAATTAAAAAAATAAAAGAGCTTAAAGTAAACTCTGAAAAATTAAAAAAGGAACTACAGGGTGAGCAGGATTTTAATAAAAAGTTTAAAAAAGAAAAAAATACTCTTATTAAAGAATTAAAAAGATTAAAAAAAGAAGAAGGAAAAGTAGAAGAACTCTACAAAAGAATAGAAAAATTTAAAAAGGAATTAGCTAAAAAACAAAACATGTCTAGCGAGCTAGATGATACTACAAAAAAACTAATACAAGAAAAAGATGAACTAATAACTAAACTTAAGGGAGTTCTTGCAAAAGGTGTTGACTCGACAACAATGCCCGAAGAAATCCAAGCTGACGAAAGATTTGAGGGAATGCAACCTGCTGAAATCATAACATTGCTTAAAGAGGATTTAGATGATTTGGAAAGGCAGCGTAAAAAACTCAAAAAAAGATTTGAGATGCTTACAGAAACAAATGAAGAATTACAAACAAAACTTGACTTAGCCAGTGAAGACAAAGGAGGGGGGCAAGTAGTCAACACTCAAACCAGGTCTGCAAGTTCAGAAGAGTTTGGTGGTGGACTGGAGGCATTTCTTATAACGTTTGCCGATATGGTCTCACTACTTTTAGTTATCTTTGTGTTGATGTATAGCATATCAGATCCCAATCCAGAAAAATTTGCTGAAGCCATGGGATCAATGCAAGACACAAAAATGGAAGTCGTAAGTGTCAATGTAAGATTAGACCCAAAAGAAATGGCCATGCTTGATAAAATAAGAGCGATGGTAAAAGACAATGTTGACCCAGATCAACTTATTCGTGGCGACACGAAAACTATATTGTTCAAAATCCCAAGTGGAGATTTGTTTGGACCGGGTAAAGCATCACTATTACCAGAGGCTGGTAATTTAATTATCTCAACCATAGCCCAAGAAATGGAAGACGGAGTCAAGCAAGTCGTCATTGATGGCCATACCGACAATGTACCCACTCGCACTAAAATGTTTCCATCTAACTGGGAACTTTCGGCATCCAGAGCAGCAAGCGTAGCTCGTTTCATCATTAAGAAAATGCGTTATCCATCAAAATTACTAGTCGTGACCGGTTACGGGAGTGAACGGCCATTACAACCTAACACTAGCGACGATAACCGTGCTGCTAACCGACGTGTAGAAATAAAAATCTCAAAAGACAAAAATGTGTGGGCAGCTCAAGAAAAGAAAAGACAAGACAAAATAGCTCAAGAAAAAGCAAAAAAAGAAAATAAAAAATAACACTACCAAAAAATTATTTATTTAATAAAAAGCTAACGTGCAGACTCAAACGTATCATTTTATTACATAAAAGAAATTAAAAGAAATGGAAGCAATAATCGAGAAATTAAATGATGCCGAAAATTTATTTTACAACCGGCAAGCATTTTTAAGATTCAATCAATTTAAAATTGATCGAACTCTAAATACATTATCTGCAATAGACCAACTTATCTTTTCAACCGTTCCTCGCCTCCTTCACGTTAACCAGAAAGGACTTCCAGGTTTTGTTGATCATGAAAATGTTCCCTGCGGAATCATGAATTTTTCTATGAACCACGAATGCCTTGTCGCGGCAGAAAAGCTTTTTCCTAATATTATAATCCGAAGACAAAAAAATTTAACTCCAGTCATTCACACAGCATTGCTGATGGGCTCTCTTGGTTCAATTGCACAAAGCAAAAAATCTGATCTTGATTACACTTTACTAGTAGATAAAAATAGTTTCACCGAAAACAGTCTGAAACTATTTCAAAAAAAACTAAACTTGATAGAAACTTGGACTTGGGATAATTACCATTTAGAAACACATTTCTTTATAAATGACCATAACGAGGTTCGTAATAATATTTTTGGAGAAAGCGATAGTGAAAGCACAGGATCTGCACTAGCAAAATTACTTAAAGAAGAAATGTATCGAACTATGATTATAGTCACCGGGAAAATTCCATTCTGGCTTATTGCTCCTGTTGAATGCGATGATCAACGTTATTCTGAGTTATACAAGATGATCAATGCTAATAAAACTCTTCTCAAAAAAGAAGAATTTATTGACATGGGAAACGTTGATGACATTTCAAACGGTGAATTTTTTGGCGCTTCAATTTGGGCACTGATCAAATCATTTAAATCTCCTTTTAAAACCTTAATGAAAATGGGAATTTTGGAAGATTATATGTTCACAGAAACAAAATCAAACCTCTTGTCCCACCAAGTTAAGGAGAGAATATTTAATGGCACCCCACACGATCAAATAGATCCATACCTTCTAATGTTTTCGCGAGTACAAAAATATTTTTCTGATAATAAAGAAGAAAATCAAGTAGAAGCTTTACGTTCAGCATTTTACTTAAAAGTAGGAACTCAAGTCACAAGCGATGAGATGGTAAATGGTTCTGACTACTGGAAAAAAATAACTTTAATAAAAATGCTTAAAGAGTGGGGATGGGATGGACCAAAAGTAGACCATATAAATAAATATTATACCGATTGGCAGATGAATCAAAAAGTTGAATTGGGCAACAGAATTAATAAAATTTTAATGGGTTCCTATAAAAATATTTCAGATAAAAATAGTACTCTTGATGCTAGTGAAAGTATGATAACAGAAAAAGATACCAACCTACTCGGACGAAAATTATTTAGCGCCTATCGGACTGTACCCAATAAGGTGGAAAATGTTGGCGCTCTTATTGATGGTAAAACAAACGAAGCTAAGTTGACTTTTCTTTATGAAAAACCAAAAAATGAAAATAAAGGCGCATGGTATCTAATTAGAGGTCGAGCGCCAGCCTATATTGATAAGGTCGACCCAACTGCTATCATCAAAAAAAGTGGCTTACTACCAACTTTAATCGCTTTCACAGCAAACAATCATCTTTATTCTAAAAAAGTTGAAAAATATGACGACGACAACACCGAAATTTTACTCCAAGCCGATGGAAGCTCAATAAAACAAAATGATTTACTACATTTACTAAATCAAATTTCATCCTTTATATCATCTGTGAATATTGCCGCAATTTCAAACGATGACATCATGGCTGACCCTAAGATTAAACAGCTTTATTTAATTGCGGATTTTGGGAACCCCCCACCTATTTTTGTGACGTTAGGAGATATAACACAGTGTAAAACATCAGCAGAGCTAAACGATTTTCTTAATAAACGGTTAGACAAAATTAACAGCCTCTCCACTATTTATATAACTACCTGGGGTGAACTTTTCTGTAAAACATATTCAGGTCTTAATAGTTTGGATCGTGCCTTTAAAGAATTAAGCCCTCAAATAGACGCTAAAAAAGTAGTACAACCTAATTTTCTTAAATATTTTATTCCATGTGACCGTAAAGACTTAATTAAGATACCTTGGCTTCATACATATATAATACGCTCGTTAAAAAAAAGATCGATGCCTAGCAATATTAAAACCCCTAATTAATAGATTAATTTATGGCAAAAAAATCAACAAAATTAGATTATGGTGAGGAGAGTATCCAAACGACAGGAGGGTTTGATTCAGGTACTATCCTGGGAGTAGTTGCTGGAACCGGACTTATTCTGCTAGCCATTATTCTTGGTGGTGATTCTGGTGTTTTTGCAAATTTAAAT
>TARA_B110000438_G_scaffold98551_1_pt1 | contig 14131 bp, 11 predicted proteins | sample TARA_B110000438 | Tara Oceans TARA_B110000438 (sample SAMEA4398413) | marine metagenome | biome: Polar Biome; feature: [MES] marine water layer (ENVO:01000295) within the mesopelagic zone...; material: water (ENVO:00002006), including particulate matter (ENVO:01000060) such as...... | reverse complement strand
TCTATTTTTTTTGTTAATTTTCCAGTGCAAATAATTAATAATCCCTGTGCTAATGGATCTAATGTTCCAGCATGTCCTACTTTAATTTTCTTTATGTCAAAAGTCGTTTTTATAAGCCATCTTATTTTATTAACTACTTGAAAAGAAGTCCATCCAATTGGCTTATTTATTAAAAGTAATTTTCCTTCAATAAACGAATCTCTATTAAATTCCATTTTTTAAAGAATAATAAATAATTATAGAGCCTACAATGCAACAATATATAGAGAAGTAATATAATTTACTTTTTTTGACTAATAAGATCATCCATTTACATGCAAATAGACCTGTGACAAAAGCAGAAATAAAACCAAGCGATAAAGAAACAACATCAAAGTTTTCAAAATTTAATCCATTATCTAATAATGATTTAGCCATACTACCAAGAATTAATGGAATTACCATAATAAAAGAAAATCTTGCAGCTTTTTCTCTATCTATACCGATAATTACAGCTGATGCTATGGTAGCACCACTTCTTGATATTCCAGGTAAAATGGCAATAGCTTGAACTAATCCAATTATGAAACTATTTTTAAAATTGATTTTATTTTGTTTTAATTTCAAAAAATCAGAAATAAACAACAACAAAGCAGTTATATAAAGCATAGATCCAACCAGAATGAGATTTCCATCAAACATAGAATTTATGGTTTCTTCAAAAAACAATCCAACAAATACAGCAGGTACCATTGAAATTATTATTGAAATTGAAAAATTATGTGATGTATTATGTTTTTTATCAAACAATCCACTAAATATTTCCCAAAGATCTTTCCTAAAAAAGAAAATTGTACTAAATGCAGTGGCAGTATGCAAAACAATTGTAAATAATAAACTTTCTTTATTTGAAAGATCATTTCCTAAAATAACTTTAGAAATTTCTAAATGTCCGCTTGAAGATATCGGCAAAAATTCTGTTAGACCTTGAACTATTCCAAGAACAATGGATTCTAAATAATCCATTTATTTTTTTCTAGGATTAAGTAAAATAGCATAAACTTGAATACCAAACCCAATTAAAACAAGAGTTGGAGCTAATCGTATTCTTCTGAAATTATAAATTTCAGGATTGAAAACATTAGGATCTTCACTAGCACCGCCTGACATAAGAATAAATCCAATAGCAATAAAAATAATTCCTATTACCATCACTTGATAATTTTTCTTTTCGAAAATGAAATCCTCTGAATTTTTTTTATTTTTTTTCATTTAGTAAAGTTGTTCAATTTTTAATCTTAGAAACCTTTGAGTTGCAAAATAAGTACATATTGAAGTAATTATTATACTAAATAGTAGAATACATAAGAACAACCCAAAAATTATTTCAATTTCAGCCATAAGATTTAGTTCCATAAAATTATTTTCTAAATAGTAAATAGAAACACTTAAAAGAGAAATTGCTATAAAAGAACTTATTATACCAAGATAAATATGAGTATTAATAAAAGGCTTACGGATGAAACCTCTGGTTGCTCCAACTAATTGCATAGTTTTTATAATCATGCGATTGGAATATATTGATAACCTTATTGAGCTATTAATTATTAAAATAGAAACGATTAGAAAAAATGAAGCAAAAACTAAAACCCAAAATTTAATTTTAATTAAATTTTCATTGATGAGTGAGACTAAAGGAGCATCATATCTAACTTCATCAACAAAATTTATTTTACCAAATTCCTGTGATATTTCATTTAATAAATCTGATTTAACAAATTCTGACTTCAAAAAAATATCAATAGAATTTAATATAGGATTTGTTCCTAAAAACTCTAAAAAATTTTCTTCAATTTCGTCAATTAATATTTCTGCCCCTTTTTCTTTTGAAATATATTTAATTGATTTTGTATAATTTTTTAAATTGATTTTTTTTTGTAATTGAGCTATTTCTATTTTTTTGGCAATATCTTTTAAATAAATTGTTACAGGAATTTTTTCCTTAAAATCATTTGAAATGTTTTTTGCATTAAAGGCTAATATGAAAAAAGCTCCCATTACATAAAGAACAATTGAAATACTAATTGTTACAAAGAAATAAGACGAAAGTAATCTTCTGTTTTTATTTTTTGACAAAGAAATATAATTTGATTTTTGTAAAAATAAGAAACCCTTTTTAATTGCAAGGATCAATCATTTAAACTTTTCCTATTCACACAATAAATGTACTTTTGTTTCTATATTTAACTTTATGGTTTACGACTTTAAAAATATTGAATCTAAGTGGCAAAAATATTGGTCAAAAAATCAAATTTTTAAAGCAGAGAATAACAGCAATTTACCTAAATACTATGTCATGGATATGTTCCCATATCCCTCAGGAGCAGGTCTTCATGTGGGCCATCCTTTAGGTTATATTGCCAGTGATATTTATTCGAGATTTAAAAGGCATAAAGGGTATAACGTTTTACACCCACAGGGTTACGATTCATTTGGGTTACCTGCTGAGCAATATGCAATTCAAACTGGGAGACATCCTTTAGAAACTACTAATGAAAATATTGACAGATATAGAGAACAATTAGATAGACTAGGATTTTCTTTTGATTGGTCAAGAGAAATAAGAACTTCCAATAAGGAATATTATAAGTGGACACAGTGGATGTTTATTAAATTGTATGATTCATGGTATGATTTTAAAATAGATAAATCAAGATCAATAAATGAATTAATTAAAATTTTTGAACAATGTGGAAATAAAAATATTTATGCATGTGAAACTGAATCAACTATAAAGTTTAATTCAAATCAATGGATTGAGTTCTCAAACGAAAAAAAAGAAAACATTTTACTCTGTTACAGATTAGCTTATCTCTCTGAAATAGATGTTAATTGGTGTCCTAAACTGGGAACAGTTCTTGCAAATGATGAAATTATTGATGGTTTATCTGAAAGAGGAGGCCATGAGGTTATTAGAAAAAAAATGACTCAATGGAGTATCAGAATATCTGCATATTCTGAAAGATTATTAAGTGGTCTTAATAAAATCGATTGGCCAGATCCATTAAAAGAAATGCAAAGAAATTGGATAGGAAAATCCGAAGGTTCCTTAATAAAGTTTGATGTTCTAGATTTTGACAAACAAATAGAGGCTTTTACAACTAGAACTGATACTATCTATGGAGTTACATTTATTACCTTGGCGCCAGAACATCCATTTGTAGAGCATATAACTACGCTAGACAATAAGTTATTAGTTCAAGATTATATATTACAATCCTCAAAAAAAACCGAGAGAGATAGAATATCAGACGTTAAAACAATAAGTGGAGTTTTCACTGGCGGTTATGCTATTCATCCATTAAGTAATGAAAAACTACCGATATGGATTTCAGATTATGTTTTAGCTGGATATGGTACAGGTGCAGTAATGGCAGTGCCTTGTGGAGATCAAAGAGACTATAATTTCGCAAATTTTTTTAAACTTCCTATTGTCAATATTTTTAAAAATGTGGATATTTCAAAGGAGGCTTTTCAATCTAAAGAAGGGTTTAAATTGATTAACTCGGAATTTTTAAATGATTTAGATTTTAATAAGGGGTTTTCAAAAGCAATTGAAGAGTTAGAAAAAATTGGGAAAGGAGTACATAAAATAAATTATAAGTTAAGAGATGCTGTATTTAGTAGACAAAGATACTGGGGAGAGCCGTTCCCTGTTTACTATAAAAATGGCCTGCCTGTTATGATTGATCAAAAGTATTTGCCGATAATTTTACCAGACATAGACAAATATTTACCCACAGAAGATGGAAAGCCCCCTTTAGGAAACTCTAAAAATTGGGCTTGGGATAGTATTAATAATTCTATAGTTGCAAATAAATTGATAGATAATAAAAATATTTTTCCAATGGAACTAAATACAATGCCTGGTTGGGCTGGAAGTTCATGGTATTTTAATAGATATATGGATCCAAATAATGACCAGTTCTTTGCATCAAAAAAATCCATGGAATATTGGAAAGAAATTGATTTATATGTTGGTGGAAGTGAACACGCTACGGGACATTTATTATATTCCAGATTTTGGCAATATTTCTTATATGATCACAATCTTGTTCCAGTTCCAAATTATGCAAAAAAATTAATTAATCAAGGAATGATTTTAGGAAACAGTGCTTATATTTTTAGATTAAATGGTTCTGATATTTATTTTTCAAATGGACTTATTGAAGGTAAGAATGTTCAAGCTGTTCACGTTGATATTAAGTTTGTTAATGCAAATAATGAATTAAATATCGATGAATTAAGAAACTGGCAGCCTCAGTTTTCCAAATCAGAATTTAAACTCGAAAACAAAAAGTTTTTTGTTAAAAGAGAAGTTGAAAAAATGTCTAAATCTAAATACAATGTGGTAAACCCCGATGAAATTTGTAATAAATTTGGAGCAGATACCTTAAGATTATATGAGATGTTTCTTGGGCCTATAGAACAGGCGAAACCTTGGAATACAGCAGGAATTACTGGAACATTTTCTTTTTTGAATAAATTTTGGAATTTATTTCATAAAAATGAAGAATTTGCTGTAAGTGATAATATCCCATCTGAAAAAGCTTTAAAAACACTTCATAAGACAATCAAAAAAGTTAACCAGGATATTGAGAATTTTTCATTTAATACTTCTGTTAGTGCATTTATGATTTGTGTAAATGAATTAAATACAATCAAATGTAACAATCGATCGATATTAAAAGATCTTTGTGTTTTATTATCTCCTTTTGCTCCTCATATTTGTGAAGAAATCTGGAATAAATTGGGTAATAGCGAATCTATTTCAACAATTAGTTATCCAGTTTTTAATTTAGAATTTCTTAAGGAAAGTAATGTGGAATATCCTGTTTCCTTTAACGGGAAATTAAGATTTAAAATAAATTTAGAAACTACATTAAATATTGAAGAGATAAAAAAGATTGTATTGAATCATGAAAAAACTTTTAAATATTCAGAAGGAAAAGAAATTAAAAAAGTAATTATTGTTCCAAGTAAAATAATAAATATAGTTTGCTAAATGATCGATGAAATAGAAATTATTGGTTTTTTGGCTGCTATATTAACAACTATAGCATTTATTCCTCAAGTTTATAAAATAATTAAATCTAATTCCACTGAAGGAATATCATTAGTAACTTATCTAATTTTTATAGTTGGAGTAGGATTGTGGCTTGTATATGGATTATTAAAAGGAAGTATTTCTATGATTTTAGGAAATGGAATAACTTTTTTTTTGGCATTTATAATTATCTGTTATATTTTTAAAGACAAAAAATCTAAATTATAGAAATTTGCCTGTCAATTTGCTGTTCTAAAGAAATAAAGGTTTCTGTTCTAGACACTCCATTAATTGATTGAATTTGTTTATTTAAAAGTGTCATTAAGTGTTCGTTATTTTTACATAAAATTTTAATTAAAACACTCCAATTTCCTGTAGTATAGTGGCATTCAAGTATTTCCGGTATTTTTTTCATTTCTCTAATTGCCTGTGAATTTCTTTCTGCCTTATCAAAATAAACTCCAATAAAAGCTAGTGTTGTATATCCTAAAGCCTTAGGATTAAGTTTTAAATGTTGGCCTGAAATTAATCCTGAATCATTTAGTTTTCTGATTCGTTGGTGGATAGCTGCTCCGGAAATTCCAATTTTCCTAGAAATTTCTAAAATTGGTGTTCTAGAGTTAGAAGTTAATTCTATTAAAATTTTTTTATCTGTTCCGTCTATTTTCAAAATTTATATTTTTAAAACAATATCTTTAGCAATTCTTTTACTAGAGCCAGGCTTACCTAATAAAGAAATTAATTTGTCATATTCAATTGACAGTTTATCTCGATTCTTTAAATCTAAAACTTTTTTTAATTCTTTCACTATATTGTTTTTTGAACAATTAGTTTGAATAAGTTCTTTTATAACTTCTTTATTCATTATTAAATTCACAAGGGAAATATATTTAATTTTAACAAATATTTTAGCTAAAAAATAACTAATGAAACTAGTTTTATAGCAAACTACTTGAGGAATTTTAAAAATGGCTGTTTCTAAAGTAGCAGTACCACTTGTTACAAGAGCAGCTTTTGAATTAGATAGTAAGTTATAGGTTTCGGCTTTAATTACACTAACTTTTTTATTATTAATTATTTTTTGGTAAAACTCTAAATCAATATTTGGTGCCCCAGCTATTACAAACTGGTAATCAGGAAAAAACTCTATAACTTTTAACATAATTCCTAATATTTTTTTTATTTCTTGTTTTCTACTCCCAGGAAGAATAGAAATAATTTCTTTTTTCTTATCTAAATTATGGTAGTTTAAAAAGTCGATAGCCTTCAAATCTTTAAAAAATTTTATACTGTCTAGAAGAGGATGTCCTAAAAAATTTACTTTAAAATTATGTTTTTTTTCAAAATATTCTTTTTCAAAGGGTAGGATAACATACAAGTTATCAATACTTGCTTTAATATTATTAATTCTTTTCTCATCCCATGCCCATATCTGGGGAGCTATGTAATAGTTAGTATTAAATTTATTTGCTTTAGCCCATTTAGCAATTCTAAGATTGAATCCAGGATAGTCTATAAATATAATTTTATCTGGATTGAACTTTGTGATATCATTTTTACAGAATTTTATATTTTTTAAGATGGTTCTAAGATTAATAAAAACTTCATAAAAACCCATAAAAGACAATTCTCTAAAATGTTTAATAACGTCTGCTCCAGCATTTTTCATTTTATCACCCCCCCAAGCTCTAATAACAGCGTTCTTATCTAATTTAACTATCTCTTTTATTAAATTAGACCCATGTAAATCTCCAGAAGCTTCACCGGCTATTATATAATATTTCATTGGTTTATATTAAAATTTCCAATTACTAATTTTTCTAATATTATCGTGATCCGTCATATCAAATTTTACTGGAACGATAGAAATATATCCATTTTCTAAAGCCCATTCATCTGAATCTTTTTTATGATCTTTATTTATAAATTCTCCAGTCAACCAATAATATTCTTTACCCTGAGGATTAGTTCTTTTATCAAATTTTTCAACCCAGTACGCTTTCGCTTGTCTACAAATTTTAATTCCTTTTATTTCTTTTTCTTTCAATTTAGGAAAGTTTACATTAAGTGCATTTCCCTTTGGTATTCCCTCATTTATTGCAGTTATAGTTATTTTTTTAATGTAATTTTTTAAAGTTTTAAAATCTGCTTTCCAACTATAATCCAATAATGAAAAACCTATTGCAGGTATCCCCTCTATACTTGCTTCTAAAGCAGCACTCATAGTTCCCGAATAGATAACATTTATTGAAGAATTAGAACCGTGATTTACACCTGAAACGCATATATCAGGTTTTCTATCTAAAATCTCATTAATTCCTAATTTAACACAATCAGCTGGGGTACCTGAGCAAGAATATTCTTGCTGAGGCCCGTTATCAATTTTAATCGGATTACAATGTAATGTAGAGTTTATTGTTATTGCATGGCCCATTGCAGATTGTGGACTGTCAGGAGCAACTACAACAACATCTCCTATTTCGTTCATTACAGAAATTAGTGTTCTTATTCCTGGAGCCGAAATTCCATCATCATTAGTGACTAATATCAAAGGTTTTTTAGACATTTATAAATTTTGAGTAAAAGTACTGAAAAGAAAATATTTTATAATATTTAAAATTTATTTGAATAAATAATTTTAAAATCAATTGTTTTGCATGATTTTTGACCTAATTTGTTAAATTTACTAACAAGATTTTTTTATATAATTCATGAAACGTAAAATAATTTTATTTTTTATAACAATCGCACTAGTTTTTGCTAGTTGGAATTTAATTAATCCATCATTTAATAATTCTAATAAAGATAAATTACTGATTGAAATTATTAAATATGTTTTAGAGAAATATCATTACAATTCGATTGATATTAATGATGAATTTTCAGCGAAAATGTTTGATGCTTATATTGACTTACTTGACTCTCAAAAAAAATATTTTTTATCCTCAGATTATAAAGAATTCAAGAAATACAAATTAAAATTAGATAATCAATTAATTGATTATGATTTATCTTTTTTTAATCTTTCCTATCAAAGATTAATTCAAAGAATTTCAGAGGTAGAAGATTTTTATCCAACTTTACTTTATGACTCTTTCGATTTTTCAGTTAAGGAAGAAATCAATTTGGATTTTGATAACATATCTTTCTCTAAAAACGATAAAGAAAGGAAAGATAGATGGAGAAAACAATTTAAATATTCTGCCTTGGATATTTATGATATAAAAATTTCTGACCAGAAATTAAATATAAAAAAGGACAAAGAATATATTGTTAAATCCAATAAAGAAATTATTAAGGAGTCTATTGAACTTGTCGATAAGAACATGAAGAATGTTTTTGATTTGATGAATGATCTGCAAAGAAAAGATTGGTTTTCTACCTATTTAAATTCTTTTGTAATACAATTAGATCCCCATACATATTATTTTAAGCCTGAAGATAAAGAAAGATTTGACATGACAATTTCTGGTAAATTCAATGGAATTGGAGCTAGATTATCTAAACAAGAAGGAGGGATTAAAATAGTAGATATAATATTGGGAGGTCCACTTTGGAAAGATAAAAAAATTGAAATTGGTGATGAAATCATTAAAGTAGGTGAAAAAAATAAGGAGCCAGTTGATGTTATAGGGATGAGATTAGAGGATGCAATTAAATTAATTAAAGGTCCAAAAGATACTGAAGTAAGATTAACTGTTAGAAAAAATATAAATGGTGAAATCAAAGTAATCCCTGTTGTAAGAGATGAAATAAAGCTTGAAGAGACTTATGCAAAATCCACTTTAATAAAGAAAAATAATAAATCATATGGCTTAATTAGTCTACCAAAGTTTTATGTCGACTTTGATGATTATAAAGAAAGGAATTGTGCCTCTGATGTAAAAAAAGAAATTTTAAAATTGAAGAAAGAAGGCATGGAAGGCTTAGTTTTAGATTTAAGAAACAATGGGGGAGGATCATTACAGACAGTGGTTGACATGACAGGTCTTTTTATAGAGGAAGGCCCAGTTGTTCAAGTAAAATCTTTTGGAGATAGAAAACAAGTTGTCTACGATAAAGATCCTTCTATTTTTTGGGATGGTCCAATGGTGGTATTAGTAAACCAAATGTCTGCATCAGCTTCTGAAATATTAGCAGCTGCTTTGCAAGATTATAATAGAGCGGTAATAGTTGGAAGCACTCAAAGTTTTGGAAAAGGTACTGTTCAAAATGTAATTGATTTAAATAGATTTTTGTCTAACAGTCAATTTGATCTTGGAGCATTAAAGATTACAACCGATAAGTTTTATAGAATTAATGGAGGTTCTGTTCAAGTTGAAGGAGTTAAAAGTGATATTACAATTCCAAATAGACTCTCATATATATCTATTGGAGAAAACGATGAGAAGAACCCATTAAAATGGGATAAGATTGATTCTGCTGATTATAAAAAATGGGATAGATATTTTAACTTAGACGAAGTGATTAGTTCTGGAAATGATCAAATTGAAAAAAGTCAGTTAGTATCATTAATAAAAGAAAATGCAAAATGGATAGCTTCCAGACAAAATCCAAAATCTTTAACCTTAAATTATTTGGATTACAAGAAATCACAAAGAGACGATAAAAATTATTTGTTGAAATTTGATGATATTAAAAATTATAAAAATGATCTTGAATTTGAGTTTATTGCAAATGATGAAGAATCAATAGAAAATTCCAAAGAAATTTTAGAAAGAAGAAAAAGGTGGGCTAAAGGATTGCAATCAGATTTTCAATTAAATGAAGGTTTAAAAGTTTTAGATAATTTAAAGTTGAAAGTGATTAATAAAAAATCTATTATCGCCAATAATGATTAATCTTATCTAAATATAAATGTTTGTCAACAAACACTTTGGGGTATTACTTTCTTTTTCTTTTATTTTCTTTTGTTTTCTGATTTCAATTTTTTCTTACTTTATAATTCCAGATGATTCTCAGTACTCTAATCAAATGCACTTGCAAATTCATTCCATGTCTCCTGGATTTAAAGCAACCATATTAGAAGTACCTAACTACTCAAATAATAATAATGAATCCTACATAAGATCCAAATTTTTTGGAAACAAGTTTCCTAATAAAGAAATATTGATTAAGAAATATTTTTTTGATGATTTTGGAATTAATTACGAAAATTATAATGAAGAAATTGTTCAATTAAAATATGATGTTTTTCCTAATATAAACTCAAGTACTGAAATTGAAAAAAAATATATTAAAGAAAGAAAATTTGTTTTTGGTACAGACAGTTTTGGTAGAGATGTTTTTGGAAGAATTATCCTTGGAACTAGAGTTTCTTTGTCTATAGGATTTATTGCTGTTTTAATTTCTTTAATAATTGGATTGTCAGTAGGAATGGTTGGTGGATACTATGGTGGGTTTATTGATAAATTTGTTGTGGCAATTATCAATATTTTTTGGTCAATTCCAACCCTATTACTTGTGATAGCTATTTCAATCGCACTTGGTAAAGGATTTTGGCAAGTTTACATTGCTGTTGGGTTAACAATGTGGGTAGAAGTTGCTAGAATTGTTAGGGGACAAGTAATTTCGGAGAAAAATAAAGACTATATAGTTGCTACAAAAGTTCTAGGTTATTCTGATTTAAGAATATTTATAAAACATTTATTGCCTAATATTTTAGGGCCAATCTTGATAATTTGTGCTGCTAATTTTGCTTCTGCAATTCTTATTGAAAGTGGTTTAAGTTTTTTAGGAATTGGTACTCAACCTCCAATACCAAGTTGGGGATCCATGATAAAAGATAATTATCAGTTTATTATTTTAGGTAAGGGCTACTTGGCTTTTATCCCGGGAATTTCTATTATGCTATTAGTCACTAGTTTTATGTTTTTAGGCAATAATTTACCTGATTTAATTAATAAAAATAAATAGTCTACCATTTGCTTGTTCTTGCGGAATCCAATCTTATGTAAATTGAAATCAATAAGATAAACCCTAGAAGATTAGAACCACCATAGCTGAAAAAAGGTAAAGGAATACCTATTGTTGGAACTAAACCGATAACCATCCCAATATTTATAAAGAAATGACTAAAAAGTATAGTGACTGTTGAATAAGAGAAAATTTTACTAAATAAATTTCTTTGTAATTCAGCTCTTTTTGATATTCTTAACATCAAAAATGCAAACATACAAATTACTAAACTTGCTCCTAGGAATCCCCATTCTTCTCCAACTGCAGAAAAAATATAATCAGTATGTTGAAAAGGAACAAAACCCCCTTTAGTCTGAGTTCCCTTTAAAAATCCTTCTCCAAAGAATCCGCCAGATGCAAACGCGATTTCAGATTGATTGGTATTATACCCAATCCCTCTAATATCTTGTTGTATTCCCATTACAATATTAAATCTATCTCTGTGATGTTGTTCAAAAATATTCTTAAAAATAAAGTCAACAGAAAAAACAAAGGATGAAAAAACAAATGAATAGATTATTATTTTTTTTATGAATTTTTTCTTTTTCAAAGAATAGAAAATCATTAAAATTGAGATTGTTAAAATAGAAACAACAATAATTTCTTTGGATAAAAGTATGGTTAGAAAAAACAATATTAAAAAACCTATAAATAAGTTCATGTAAATTGATGGAAGACCAATTTTATAAAAAACTAAAAAAAAGCTTAAAAATATTAATGTGCTTCCAGGATCAGGTTGTAGTATTATTAATAATATGGGGATGAAAATAATTAGAAAAGAATAAAATTGTGTTTTAATTGTTCTAATATTTACGTTAAGATCACTTAAGAATTTTGCTAAAGCTAAAGCTGTAATTGGCTTAGCAAGTTCACTGGGTTGAAATCCAAAGCCAAAAATTTGATACCATGCAGTTGCACCATTTATATTTTTACCAAAAATAAATAAACCTAGAAGAGATAGCATAGAAAAAACATAGAAAATACTAGCATATTTTTCAAAAAATTTAAAAGGTAAAATTTGAATTAATAAGAAAATAATAAAAGATATCAATACAAAAAATGCCTGTTTACCAAAAGAATTATCAAGAGATAGTGAAGTTTCTAAGTTTTCAGCATGAATCGTTGAATAAATATTTAAAAGTCCTAAAAGACTCAATAATAATACAACCAAAACTGTTGGGAAGTCAATTTTTTTTAAATTAATTTCATTCATTGATTTTAAAGTTTGATTTCAAGTATGGTTTTTTATACTCTTCCATTAAGTTACCTTTAAGAATATAATTTTCTAAGTATTTTCTTTTTATTTCCTTTTTTAAATACTTTTCCATCATTAAACTAGCAATTGGAGCCGCCCATCTGGTTCCCCAGTAACCATTTTCAATAAATACAGCAATTGCAATTTTAGGATTTTCTTTAGGTGCAAACCCTATAAAAATAGAATGATCTGTTAACTGAAGTCTTTTGTTATTTATTTTTATAAAATTTTCAGCAGTTCCAGTTTTTCCAGCTACTTTAATTCCTTTAATTTTTGCATTTTTAGCTGTTCCCTTTTCAACAACATCATACATTCCTTGAACAATTTTTTCGAAATGAATAGAATCAATGCTTGTATATTTTTTTTCCTGATATTTTAAATTAATTGAATCATTTGATATGTTTTTAACAAAGTGTGGTGTCTTGTACCAACCTCTATTTGCAATTATAGCTGTTAGATTTGCTAATTGAATAGGAGTTGTTAGAATTTCGCCTTGCCCTATTCCATTAGAAATTGTTGTAGCAGCTCTCCAATTCCTGTTTGGATACCATCTGTCATAATAATTTGAATCTGGAATTAACCCTTTTCTTCCTATTGGGTGATCATATCCTAAATAAGTACCAAAACCAAAACTTTCTACATGTGTTTTCCAGTTATTAATTCCAGTGCTAGAACTTGGAAATTTTTCAATAGTTTGTTTATAAATATTAGCAAAATAGGTATTACAAGAATTATATATTGCTTTATTTAAGTCGTTTTTAGTCCCTATCTTACAATGACACTTCATAAATCTTTTTCTGGAATAGAAATGACCTTCGTTACACGAGATAATTGTCTTGTCATCTATTATTTTTTCTTGTAAAGCAATTAAACCGTTTACTAATTTAAATGTAGAGCCTGGTGGATATTGACCTTGAAGGCCTCTGTCAAATAGTGGCTTACCAATACTATCATTTTTTAGTTTTAAATAGTTTTTAGATCTATTTCTTCCAATTAATAAATTAGGATTAAAAGATGGAGCGTTAACAAGTGATAGAATTTCTCCACTAGAGGGTTCAATTGCAATTATACTACCAAATTTATTTATCATCAAAGAATCTCCATAAGTTTGAAGATCAATATCAATTCCAAGATCAATATTCTTTGCGGGAATATATAGAGTGTCAAGCTCTCCATTTTTATATGAATCAGTAATTCGATTGAATTTATCTTTTTGAAAGTATTTAACTCCTTTTAATCCCCTAAGACTCATTTCATAGGATTTTTCTAATCCTTGTCTTCCAATTAATTCGCCAGATTCGTAATAACTGTTATCTTTAAGTTCATAATCATTGACTTCGCTTATATAACCTAAAATATTTGATGCAGAATTAATTAAATAATTTCTATTGGTTTTTCTATTAATAGAAAAACCATTGTACTTCCAAAGTTTTTCTTGAATAACAGCAAAATCTTTTTTAGAAATTTGTGATAAAAATACAGAAGGTTTGATTTGAGAGAATTTTTCAGCTTTTTTAATTCTATCAATTAAATCACTTTTTCCAATCTTCAGAATTTTACAAAATTCAATTGTATCTAGTTCTGTCAAATTTTTTGGAGTAATCATTAAGTCATAAAATGATTCATTTCCTACTATAAGAGCATTATTTCTATCATAAATATATCCTCTTTCAGGATACTGATAAACTCTCTCTACGGAACTCCTTTTTAATTTTTGGACATCATTAATGTTAATTATTTGTATCCAAAATAATCTTAAAATAAATATTACAGCAGAGGATATTATTAAAATTGGAAGTAATTTATCTTTCATTTTGGACTGAAAAATAAAT
>TARA_B110000438_G_scaffold303801_1_pt1 | contig 14151 bp, 15 predicted proteins | sample TARA_B110000438 | Tara Oceans TARA_B110000438 (sample SAMEA4398413) | marine metagenome | biome: Polar Biome; feature: [MES] marine water layer (ENVO:01000295) within the mesopelagic zone...; material: water (ENVO:00002006), including particulate matter (ENVO:01000060) such... | reverse complement strand
AGTAATCGTCATCAAGAATAGACTTTTTTTTAAATTCATTATTATCTAATTATAACCATACAATTATTTTATTTTATAGAGATATCCAAGCAGTTTTTAGGTCTGTATATTTTTCGAGTGCATGGAGTGATCTATCATGACCATTACCTGATTGTTTCACCCCTCCTAATGGGACGGTTAAATCGGCTCCACCGTAACAATTAACATGGACAACACCTGCACGAATTGATCTAACCATCCTATGCGCTTTACTCAAATCAGATGTCCATACAGCCGCTGCTAAACCATAGACTGTTGCGTTCGCAATTTTTATTGCTTCTTTTTCATCCTTGCATGTAAGAATGCTCAAGACTGGACCAAAAACTTCCTCCTGAGCTATTTGCATATCATTATTAATTTTAGAGAATACGGTTGGCTCCATATAAAAACCACCCAATTCCTGGTTTATTTGCTTGCCACCAGATCTCAGAATGGCACCCTCTGTCACCGCACTTTTTACATAACTAAGATTTTTATTAAGTTGATCTTGTGAGGCAATTGCACCCACATTAGATTTTAGATCCAAAGGATCTCCCACGATCAATTTTTTCGATTCATTTATCAGTTTTTCTGTAAATTCTTCAGCAATAGCTTCTTCGATAATCAGCCTCGAACCGGCTACACAAACTTGACCAGAATTTCTAAAAATCCCACCTAGACTCTGCGTTACGGCTTTATCAATATCTTGTGTATCGGCGAATACGATATTTGGCGATTTGCCACCCAATTCAAGATAAACTCTTTTTAGATTAGAGCGTGAAGAATACTCAAGAATTTTTCTACCCACTACACCCGATCCTGTAAAAGCAATAACATCCACATCCATATGCATAGCCAAGGCCTTCCCAGTAATCTCTCCATCGCCAGTAATAACGTTGAAAACCCCCTCTGGTATGCCCGCTTCTGTAGCTAGTTCTGCCAATCTCAATAAAGATAAAGATGCATTTTCAGCCGGCTTAATCACGACTGAATTGCCCGTGCTTAAGGCAGGTGCAAATTTCCAAGAGGCGATCATTAAGGGAAAGTTCCAAGGAATGATAGCTCCTATGACACCAATCGGTTCACGATGAATTAATCCCAATATATTTTCAGATGTTGGAGCAATTTCACCATACATCTTATCGATTGTTTCGGCATAATAACGGATACAACCAGCGGCACTTGTTGGTTCTGCCATGATAGCCATATTGATCTCGGTACCATTATCTCTAACACCTAGAACGGCAAGTTCTAAGGCATTAACCTCAATAAGCTCTGCAAATTTATTGAGAATTTTCTTTCTTTCTTGGGGTGTGGCTTTTGACCAAGATCCATTTTCAAAAGATTTTCTGGCTATTGTTACTGCATTATTAACATCATTGGCATCTGCATTTGCAATAGTAGTTAGGATCTTTCCATCTATAGGACTCATGACGTCAATGGTTTCTCCAGATTGGGCTGGGATTTTCTTACTTCCAATAAATAGATTCTGAGATTCAATTTTTGTATTTCTCAGGCTATCGATGTCGTTTTGTGTAATCATATTTTATCTCTTTATTTTTTTGCTGCTATGAAGTGAGAATTAGTATTTTAGTGACAAGCTTTTCCGTATTTCTTTAGTCGGAAGTAGTTATAAGGAAGAGGGGTCATAAAGCCAGCAATCAACATCGGTATGACCGTGAAAAGAGTAATTTTGGCTTGACCACCTGTCATTATATAATCCACTGTATTCATCGCAATCTCCATCGAAATCATGGAGAGTAAAGACATTCCAATGGCAGTTCTGAATGCTATTTTAAGGGTCATTTGTTGTGCAAGGATAATTGTTTCTAGGATAATTGAGGTGATCAACCCATTGACTATTGCAAGCAGCATAATACCCATAACAGGAAAGATGATACCTGAGAATTGAAAAAACAATATAGTACCAAAATCCCCAATTGAGCAGCCAATCAAGCACCAAGTGGTATTTTTAGCGGCATTTTTCCATGTATGCTTACAATCCCAGCTTAATGTCTTCTGTTGGTTATTATTTTTAATTGTATTCTCCATACCTAATTAATTTGCCTTCTTTCAGCCCTATCAAAATACATGTCCATTTTATTTTCATTGTGCATCTGCCGGTAAAATGAGTCTGGATCGCATTCATAAGGATAGATGACTGTATTTGGATTTTTTACCCATTTTCGGCGTCTAATTGGTGGTTCTTTGTAATTTTCTGGATCAATTAATGTGATAACAGCATGCAAGCTATTGCCATCCTCGCTCAGGGTATATTTTTCATGCATTTTGGCTCCATCAGATATGGGCTCACCTCTAAAATCTCTGACATTACCCTCGAGTAGTTGTGTATTAATTATTAAATTATTACCATCCCATTTCCCATTAGAAAAGCCCATAGATGAAGTTGGGTAATATTCGGGTGGTTGACGATTATCCATAAATACTCGCCGAACTTCACTATCTACTTCATATAAAAAGCTGTAGCGTTTTTCACTTTCTAGTATTTCAACAGGATAAGCACCCCAAGCTACCATCGCAACAATGCCCGGTGAAACACAACGGACATTTGGTTGGTCATAATGGTCGATATAATCTTTATGCCATGATTGAGCCTTATCTGTAAGATCCATGGAGTATTTACGAAAATCCACACCTGGTGCAGGCGTCCAAATACCAGTTATATCTCTGGGTTCGGGAGGTAGGTTTGTTTTTTCAGGAATAACTCTTTTAGCGCTCCATTGACCTCCTGGCTCTGGAGCTTCGGTAGCTCCTTCGATAGTGAAAGTACCAGCCATGTTTGAATCTGAAAAACTGCCAGTGAGTCTGCGATTGAATGAGAATCCAGCTAAATCTCTGCTATCAATAATAATTTCTATAGTGTTTTCATTAATCGTTATTGGAACTGGCCCTCCTTCAACATGCCCTATCCATTTTTCATTGAATTTTTTTAGCGATAATTTACCGATAATGGCTGCTTTATTGTCCGTAGGCGCACCAATTACAACCGAATTATCAATTTGAATTTTTTTGCCATTCAGTAGCAACATCCAGTCACCCTCGATTGAGCTTTGTGCAACCCCAGGTGAAGAGATGAGACATAGTAAGATCAGTGCATTACGCACAAAGAATTTTTTGGATATTGATAAATCTGTTTTGTTACTCACTTTTTTATCTTGGATCATTATTTTTTGCCTCATTCGTCTGAGTCAGGATATTTTTTACCCAAACTGGATCCGTCAGGTAATTTGATGGAGATTACTGATAACAGTTTTCTGTCATCTCGGCCGGGATGGCCAATTATGCTGATTGTATCGCCAACTTGAATAGTTGTTTTAGTCCATCCTTTTCTAACTAATAGGGATGGACTGCTTGTTCTTACATCCCAACTTTCTATTTTGTTTTTATTATTAATTATATCAACGTAATAGCGAACATGAGGATTTCGAAACCAAATTTCGGTTACCACGCCATTGATGGTAATTGTTTTTTCCGCGGTAAATTCAACAGCAAATGAATGGTGTGCTTGCACTGAATTAGCAAAACTCAAGATTAATAAAATAATTGTTAATTTATTTATATATATATACATTGTGAGTCCCAAGTGAGTATGTAATTAATTATAATGCTAAATGATACTATTTGTTTGCAGTATTGATAATCTTGTTGCGTAACTTGTAAATGCCTCGCATAAAAAAGATATGTTATATTCTTATATCAGAATAGAAGATATCAAAAAAATCTTAAAAAACTCATTTAAACATCTCAAGGAAGGTTCTGAGGTTAAGTATCTTAACAAAAAAAACGGGAGTTATAAAAATGAAAAAATGGACTTTATTAATAATTATTTGTACTTTTTTAGGTGCTTGTACTCAAAGTAATGAAAAAGAAATAATATTTTTTGTTGAAATGACGAATAATGAAAAATCACAAACTGAAATAGAAAATTTTTCTAAACACTATCAAAATATCGTAAATACAAATGAACCAAAAACTCTTTCATGGAAGTTTTTTGATGCTGGAGAAAATAAGATAATTGAATTATCCAGATGGTCAGATTCAGAAGCGATAAAAACTCATATTGAAAATATTTCAGAAGGAGGGATTCTGCAGAAAGATTTTGAATCCTTCGTGGATCATTATGTTATAGAAAAAATAAGTGTTCTAGGTGAAGTGACCGAAGAAGTAAGAGTAATGCTCAGTAATCTAGGTATACCAGTTACATTTAGCCCTTTAATCGCCGGTTACAGTAAGTAAATATTTCATGCGAAATAATGGTAAATATTTAATTATTAAGGTCTTGATTGTTGTAATTTCTGTCATGGGATTGGCTGTGGCTGAAAAAAATAGCTCTATCTCAATTGAGCTAGATAATGAAATCCAACAAATGGCAGATGATTTTTTAGATTTAAAACCGATGCGTGGTTTCAATTATAAAAATATAACGCTTACCGAAGCGTATTTATGGCAAGGTAAAATGGCTGACTATCTTGGTAAAAAATATGGACCAATTGTTGGTTATAAGACCGGAGGGCATAATGTTGGCCCAAGTTTTCCAACTTTTCCAAAAGATGGGGTGCGTGGCTTACTTCTAAAGGAAATGCTTTTATCCAGTAACTCTTCAGTTCATCTAGACTCTACGAAACGGGGTTTTTTGGAAGCTGACTTTGCTTTTAGAGTTAGAGATGACTCAATCAATTATGCGCAAAATGAAATGGAGTTATTGGCAGGTTTAGATGCCATTATACCATTCGCTGAAATACCTGATCCTTATTATGAGGAGGGAACTAGATCGGTGAATGGAACGGTAGTTTCAAACATGGGGAGCAGATTTTCATTTATGGGAATGCCTGTCTTAATAGATTCAACAGAATCATGGGTCAATAAAATCAATAATTTCACTTTTGCGGTGCACAATGAAGAAGGGGATCTTATTGAAAAAGGTAAAATCAAGGGATGGTATAAACCTCTTGAGGTAGTCGGATGGTTGCGAGATCATTTGTTATCTAGTGGCATTAAACTGAAAACTGGAGATATCCTGTCATTGGGAAATATTGGGATTATTAGGCAGCTGCACCCAAACTCACCAAGAGGCCCAGCTTATAAAAGCAATTCATTCATACTCAGTTATTATGGTCTCAGTGATCAGCCTATGAATGTTACAATTAATGTTGCTAGAGACGAGCTATGAAGAGCTGGTATTTACGGAAAAATATCATTATCACTTTTTTACTATTATTGGCTATGGAGGTTTTCGCACATCATGGTTGGTCATATTATAAGGATGAGTTATCCATTGATTTAACCGTGATAGAGTTACGTTTACGTAATCCGCATGATCGGATTATAGCGATTGATAAGGATAATCACGAGTGGAATTTATTATTGGCTCCGCCAGCAAGAAATCGTCGCTTTGGTTTTGATGGAAGCACTTTGAAGGTAGCTGATAAGATAGAAATTCTAGGGCAAAAACACATCACTAAGAGTGAAGTGAAAATTCACTGTATCTATAAAAATGATGAATTAATTTATACCTACCGATATCCAAATGGCCAAAGCAGTCTTGATTTTATGAGGCTTGATGGGAATTGCTAAATTTAAATCAAATCTTTTCAAATTTTTTGAAAAGATTTGATTTGATTCAATAAAGATATGTGTATCATTACGCATATAAATAAACACAGCTCACTCTTTCAAGGAGATTCTCATGCGATTTAGAAGTAAACAGATTCATGCTGGGGTTACACCCGACCCAACTACAGGCGCTATCTTGACGCCTATTTACCAATCAACAACCTTTGTGCAAGAATCAGTTGATAGCTATTTAGCTAAAGGGTATTCATACTCTCGTTCGGGAAATCCAACCGTGAGAGCATTAGAGAAAAAGTTAGCTGAGTTAGAGGGTGGTTATGATGCCACTTGTTATGGAACAGGTATGTCTGCGGTTAATTGTACAATGCTGGCTTTTTTAAGTGCGGGCGATCACGCTATTATATCTGATGTGGCTTATGGTGGAACTTATAGACTATGTACAAAAGTATTAAGTCGATTTGGGGTAGAGTTTTCCTTTGCAGACACTTCAAATCCTGATGATGTTAAATCAAAAGTAAAAGAAAATACGAAACTTTTCTTGACCGAAACTCCTGCTAATCCAACAATGAAACTTTCAGATATAGCTGCAATCTCAGAAATAGCAAAAGCTGCCAATGCAGTACATGTGGTTGATAATACTTTGATCACACCTTGTTATCAGCGCGCAATTGAACTAGGTGCCGATTTATCTTTACACAGTACGACCAAATATTTTGATGGTCATAATGCTACTGTGGGCGGTGCTGTGATTGCTAGAACTAAGGAATTGGATGAAAAAATTCGCTTTATTCAAAATAGCACAGGATCTATCATGTCGCCCATGGTTGCATGGCTAACCCTTCAAGGATGTAAAACACTTTCCGTCAGAATGGAAGCGCAATCAGCCAATGCTCTTGCAATTGCTCGTTTCTTAGAAAGTCATCCTAAAGTTAAGCAAGTTGCCTATCCAGGTCTTGAATCTTTTCCTCAGCACCAATTGGCAAAAAGTCAATCTTCAGGTTTTGGTGCGATGTTATGGTTTGAAGTTGAGGGTGGCCTTAAAGCGGGTAAGCAATTGATGGACTCGATTGAATTATGGACACTGGCTGAAAATCTGGGCTCTGTTGAATCATTGATAACACATCCAGTCACTATGACACATGCTGATGTAGATGAAGCCGAGAGAAAAAGGGTCGGCATTATTGATGGATTGGTAAGATTATCGGTCGGCCTTGAAGATGGTGAAGATCTTATCGAAGCATTAGGCAAAGCATTAGAGGATGTTGAAGTATAAAAATAGGGATAAATTCCTTGTTATGGTGCCCCTCTAGAGAGTGCATGACATAGGTACAAAGAAATCGTCAAAAGTATCATGGCTGTTGCTTGGTGGGCAGCAGCCAATGCTGTTGGTACAAACATCAGTAGCGTGGATACACCTAGTATAAATTGCAATACTGCGGTGTGTAGTAACGCATTCACTGCTTTGCTGGCTCTATATGAAAGCTTCATTTGACGGATTTTGAACCAATAGAGACTAATTGCAATAAATGTGATGAGTGTAAGTATTCGATGGTTGAACTGAACCATGACAATATTGTCAAAGAAATTTACCCAAATAGGTTCCAATGAAAATATACCAGGTGGTATCCAGTAATCTCCCATCATAGGATAAGTATTGAAGATTTTACCAGCTTTGAGTCCAGCCACAAATCCGCCTGAGACAATGGTAATTATTATTAATACAGTCAATCCAATCGTTTTAATTGACCAATTATGTGGAGTGGTTTTTACTGGATAGAGAAGAGTGAGAGCAGTCCACAACATGAACCCATAGATTAGGAAGGCTGAGGATAAATGTGCTGTCAGCCTATATTGACTTACTGCTGGATTATCGATCAAACCGCTTTTAACCATATACCACCCTAATACGCCTTGCATGCCTCCTAGAATTAACATAAGTAGGTATTTTGGAAATTCATTTTTTTTAATATAACCCTTGATAAAGAAGAAGACCAAAGGAAAAAAGAAAACCAATCCAATTAATCTTCCTAGCAGTCTATGCAGATACTCCAACCAGAAAATTTCCTTGAAACTATTAACATCCATTGAGAAATTTTTAATAATAAACTCTGGAGATTGCTTGTACATATCGAAAGTTGTTTGCCAATCTTCAGCACTAATCGGTGGGATAATTCCCATAATAGGTCGCCAATCCACCATAGAAAGACCTGATCCTGTCAAACGAGTCACGCCCCCCAAAATAACCATTAAGAAAACCATGACACAGCATGTAAGGAGCCATTTCACTACGACTAAATTATCGGTGGAGATTTTGCTCTCAATCAGCATTAATACTATCCAATTTTTTCATATAAGAATGCGCTCTGTTTCAGTCTGAATAATAATGACAATTTACCATTTATCAACATAATACTCTTTGTATACTGATTAAATAGCAGTGTTGTTACATACATTTACAACTCAATTTTTAGTAAATTTAAAAATCTGATTTTTTAAGTGGCAATGAAGTTGTATATTTTATTGTTTCCATACTGAAGCTTGAACTAACATCATAAAGATCCACTTTGGCGATCATTTCTTTATACATTTCATCATAACTATTCATATCAGGAACAACAGCTCTAATTAGATAATCTGTATCTCCACTTAATCGATGGACTTCCATGATATTTGGATTAGATGAAACCATCTTGTGAAAACCACTAAACCAACTTGATGTATGCTTATGAGTTCTGATCGCTGAATACACAGTCAGGTCTAAGCCTACTTTTTTTTGATCAAGTAAGGTGACCCTTGCACTTATAATTCCAGCCTCTTCGAGAGCTTGTATTCGCCTCCAGCATGTTGAGGTTGATATGTTTATGGTCTTAGCTACCTGGGTTACAGTTAAAGTGGCATCATTTTGGATGACTTCTAGAATTTTCATGTCTTTTTGATCCATTTTTTTATCCTTTTAAGAAGTTATGATGAAAATATATTTCATAATAACTAATAATTATAGAATATTTTACTAAAAAAGTGTGTATTTTCAATATAAAAGGGACATATTTCCATTAAAAATAATATATAATTTTTTATATTCAGATAAATATTAATTGATATAATTAGGGGAATATTATTAATAATCGCACTGTTTTTTTTACTTTGCTGGTATCGTATTTCTTTTATTCAGTTTATATTTATGCCTCAGGAACTGATACGTTGCCTGGAATGATCTCACACACGGATGAAAGTCGTCATGGGCAGCAATTATTTCAAGAATATCATTGTACTGCCTGCCATCAATTTTATGGGCTAGGAGGGCATATGGGCCCTGAATTAACTAATGCTATGTCATATCGAGGTGGTGATATTGGTGAGATTATAGCAAAGGCTTTTTTGGTTAATGGTGGAAATGGAATGCCAAACTTCAATCTATCTGAATCAGAGGTATCTGCGTTAGTCGCTTATTTGAAATTTGTTGATAAAACAGGAACATACCCACCTAAAAATTACGAAGTAAAATGGGGGATGATATTCCAAGAAGATGATCCAGAATGGATATCAAAGGAAATACAATGATTGGATTAAGGTTTATGCGCTTAGGGGTATTATCCCTTGCAATTGGGTTATTTTTTGGGGTAATTGGCGGTTTTCAGTTTCTGTTTCCAGAATTCTTAAGAGAATTATTGTTTACTAAAACTAGAGCTATACATGTCTCAATGGTTGTTTCATGGATATTCCTAATTGCTATTGGTGGGATTTATTACTACTTACCTCAATATACAGGAAAGAAACTGCATTCAAATAAGTTGGCTGTTTGGCATTATTGGCTTTTTTTAATTACTGGTATTTGTGTCTTATTTAGTTATCTGTCTGGGAAATTTGGTGGCCGTGAATATTTTGCATTCCCACCCATATTAAGTATCCCTATTTTCGTGAGTTGGGTTTTATTTGGTTTCAATTATTTTAAAACCATGTCATACGAAAAGAATCCTTGGCCTGTGTATTACTGGCAATGGGCTACTGGCATTGTTTTCTTCTTTCTTACTTATACCGAGGCTCATCTCTACTTGATACCATATTTTCGAGAAAATATGGTCCGTGAAATTATAGTGCAATGGAAATCCTATGGCGCACTTACTGGTTCATGGAATATGTTGGTATATGGAACTGGACTATTCATTGCTACCCGAATAGGTGGAAGTATAGATATTGCAAGGTCAAAGATGGCATTCGGACTCTATTTTCTTGGCCTATTTAATTTAATATTTGGATGGGCGCATCATACTTATTTAGTTCCATCTGAAACTTGGATTAGAACGTTTGCTTATTTCGTAAGCATGACCGAATTATATATATTTGGAAAAATAATTTGGGATTGGCGTGGATCCCTTCAACAATGGGAAATCAACAGGCATATTACTGCTTATAGATTTTTGTTTGCTGCCGATATATGGGTATTTCTAAATTTAGGATTGGCGTTGATTATTTCTGTCCCAATTTTTAATTTGTATACGCATGGAACACACGTAATTGTAGCTCATGCTATGGGCAGCACAATTGGGATAAACACGATGATTCTTTTATCTTCCATATTTTTTATAATAAATGAGTCTAGAGAAAGTCAATTGAGTAAGGCTCAAATAAAAAAAGTTGTCCATGGATTTTGGATTGCCAATATCTCTCTAGCCGTGTTTTTAATAGCATTGATTTTAGCGGGAATAGGTAAAGGTGTGCTTTATACAGACATGCCGTTTCAGGCAATGATGTTTAATATACGGCCATTCCTAGTGGTATTTACTTTAGCTGGCATCACACTCATGTTGGGACTTTGGATAATACTCTGGCATGCGTATCAAAATATTGGGGTACTTCAGTCCTCATTATCAAATACAACGCAAGAAGATACAATTAAGGAAGAATTTTCCATGCGATCTAGTTGATTATTTTTGAGGTGAAATTTTACCATCTTCAATATATATCAACCTGTCAGAAAGAAACTTAGCTTCATCTTTATCATGAGATACAATCATGACAGTCAAGCCTTTCTCTTTAAATATCTTTTTAGTTTCATGGTGCAGTTCACTTTTTAAACTCTGATCTAAGGCGCTAAAAGGCTCGTCTAGTAAAAGAATATTCGGGTGAGGTGCCATCGCCCTAGCTAATGCGACTCGTTGTTGCTCACCCCCTGATATTTCATGTGGATATTTTTCTGCTAATTCTTCTACCTTGAATATATCGAGATAATTTTTTGCTAGATTATATTTTTCTTTGTTTTTTTGAATACCGAAAATGACGTTATTTATAACATTGAGATGCGGAAAAAGTGCTTTATCCTGGACCACTAAGCCTATGCTTCTTTTCTCTGGTGGAATCATAAATTTTTCATTAGAGATAATCTGCTCATTTATCTTTATGGTGCCTTTGGATTGTCTTTCGAGTCCAGCTATAACTCTAAGTAAGGTTGTTTTACCGCAACCCGAAGGACCAAGAATTGAGACTATCTCTCCATCATTGATTGATAGATTAATATCTTCTAAAGCATAATTCTCATTATCATAAGTATGATGTAAGTTTTTTATCTCAAGAATAGTCATAGTTCTATTTATCCATAGGTCTTGATGAACTTATCATTTTCGTGAGTAAAATTATCGGTATTAACCCCACCAGCATGATTGCTATTGCTGGCGCTGCTGCTTGAAACATTCTTTCTTCAGCTGCGTAAATATAAGTTGCAACAGCTAAAGTATCAAAATTAAATGGCCTTAAAATGAGGGTTGCAGGTAATTCTTTAACTACTTCTGAAGTTACCATTAGTATGCTGGTTAAGAAGCTTGTTTTAAGCAATGGTAAATGTACTCTAGAAAGTAAATTCCAACCACTCGATTTTAAGGTTCTTGCTGAATCATCCAGATTAGTACTAATCCTTTGAAAGCCCGATTCAAAAGTTGAATTAGCTAGCGCATAGGATTTGATGATATAGGCAAATATCAAGCCTACTATACTGCCCGTTAAAATAATGTCTGAATTGAATAATATATTTTGATCAATCAAGGCAAATAATTGCACAATACCTACCGCTAAAATTAACCCAGGAACAGCGTAGCCCAAGGACAAAAATGAGCTTAAAAAATTAGAAAATCTATATTTCTTAAAACGGATAGAAAAATTAATTATTAAAGCAATTGAAGCACATAAAACCGCTGCCGTTATAGATAGAAGGATTGTATTCATTGCTGCTAGTAAAAATTTCTCATTGAAGAACGATAAATTATAACTGATTGCCCATATTATAAGCTCTGTAATTGGGAGGATGAAGCCAATCAATATTGGTATAAAGCAAATAAAGAAACTGATAAAAGCTTTATATTTTAATAGCTTTATTTTTTTTGTTGGTTTGAAAGTAGAGGTTCCGGAAGTATATAGTGCTTTCTTTCTTGATATTTTTTCTATCCATACGAATGTTGCAACAAAAATTAACAGTATTGAGGCCAGCTGCATCGCGGTTTTTAGATCATACATGCCATGCCATGTTCGAAATACTCCAGTTGTAAAAGTTTGAATAGCAAAGTGATCGACAGCCCCAAAGTCAGAGATAGTCTCCATAATTACTAACATCAAACCACCAATAACCGCGGGTCTTATGATTGGTAGAGACAGTTTGTAAAATATCTCAAATTGACTCAAACCAAGCATTCTTCCTGCTTCAAGCATTGATCTGGATTGATTCAAAAAAGCTGATCTAGAAACAAGATAAATATAAGGATAAAGTGTGAATGAGAACACAATTACTGCTCCGTATATATTTCTTATGTTAGGAAAAAGAATAAAACTTTGGTCTAAGGAAAAAATGTCCCTAATGAAATTATTTGCTGTTCCAAAGGCATCAAAAAAGCCAGTAAATGTGTAGGCGAGTATATATGGTGGTGTCGCTAAGGGGAGTATAAGGGCCCATTCCAAAAATCTTTTTCCAAAGAAATCATAGGTTGTGACTATCCAAGCGGTAACGGTGCCTATTAGAAGTGAAAGAAGAGAGACGCCTATTATTAAATACAGAGTGTTACCAATATAATCTACTAAGACGTAGTCATAAAGATGAGCCCAATTATCAGAATAATCCCCAAGAAGGCTAGCCAACACCATCAAAACAGGCAGTAGAAAAAAGAAAAGGATTAAAAAAGGTATTATTGTCCAAAAAGATGGAATCGAAAATTTAAACAATCTAATGGCTCTTCTGAATAAAAACTAACTATATCAAAAAAAGCAGATAATAGGTTTGATCTATTTCCAACCCGTTCTGTCCATCAACCTAATCGCATTTGGATTGTATTTTCCATAATCTGCAACAGAGGTCCTGTCTTCTTTAAATCCTACTCCAAAGCTTGCAATAGAAGCATGCGGATCAACATTATCTAAAATTGGATATTCGAATGAAATATTCACCATGTATTGTTGTACATCCTCAGAAAGAAGGAACTCTAAGAATTTAATAGCATTTTCACTATTAGGGGAGTTTTTTAATATCCCAGCACCACTGATATTTATATGCGTGCCACGATTATCTTGGTTGGGAAAGTGCATCTTAACTTTCTTCGCAGCTTCCAACTGATCATTGCCCGATTTACCTGATAGCATTATCCCAATATAATAGCTATTTGCTATTGCAATATCGGCTTCACCATTTGCTACTGCAACGATCTGGGCTCTGTCACTCCCTTGTGGATTCCGAGCGAAATTCGTGACGAATTTTTTTGCCCAATTTTCAGTTTTCTCAATACCATGATTGGAGATTAAAGACGCAACCAAAGATTGGTTATACATATTGCTTGAACTTCTTATTGCAATTCTTCCCTTCCATTCTGGCTCAGCTAAATCCTCATAGGAAAGGTTGTTGATTTCATTTTTTGTCACTGATTTTGGATTGTAGTAAACTACTCTGGCTCTTTTTGCTATCGCGACCCATTCATCATTTGGGCCTCTTAGATTTTTGGGCACGACAGATTTGATACTTTCAGAATTAATTGCTTTAAAGTAACCTTCTTTTTGGACTTTCCATAGGTTGCCAGCATCTACAGTGAAGTAAATATCCGCGGGCGAATTTTTCCCTTCGACTCTTAACCTTTCAATTAAAGCGCTACCATTTCCAGATATAATATTGACTTTAATGCCAGTTTCTTTTGTAAATTCAGCATACAGCGCATCATCTGAATCATAATGTCTTGACGTGTAAACATTAACCTCCGAGGCTAGAGCACTTACAGAGAAAATAATGGTTGTGAGTGTGATTATTAATTTTTGAAATTTGTTCATAATTTGCTCTTAACTAAAGGTTTTTATTGAAATTTTCTTCATTCTACCTAAATGAGAATAATTCTCAATAATAATTGATATTATTTTGGCTTATCAAGACTCAAAAGATTATCTTTTGCCTTGAGTATGCTTATTTGAAAATAAATTTCTTTTACTTAAGTCTGATAGCATTGATAATGTATCGTTTTTCTAGGGACAAATTGGATATTTTTCTTTGTTTTTTTGAAAAGCATCAATCTAATTTAGTTT
>TARA_B110000438_G_scaffold303468_1_pt1 | contig 14171 bp, 12 predicted proteins | sample TARA_B110000438 | Tara Oceans TARA_B110000438 (sample SAMEA4398413) | marine metagenome | biome: Polar Biome; feature: [MES] marine water layer (ENVO:01000295) within the mesopelagic zone...; material: water (ENVO:00002006), including particulate matter (ENVO:01000060) such... | reverse complement strand
CGCAGCAATTGCCAGGCTGAGACGAATTCATCCTGATCTCGAATATCCCGTGCGGACATTTCCGTCCAAGCTGAGGCCAACACTCCTTGGCGTTTGATTAGTGCTTGATTGTGAGCCTCTGTTTCTTCAGTCCATACACCTATTTCACGCCAGTAATTTACGGCACCCTCATGATAGGGTACGACCCATTGAAAAACTTGCGACTCTAAAGCCCACCCAATCGAACCAGGATCAGCATCTTTATGTTCATCATAGTTTTCGTTAATGGCTCGAGTAAGAGAATACACAAAATCGCTGTCTTGCGTCTCGAGCGTAGTCAATAGCGGATACGGGTAAGTCCCTGCTTCATGAATATTCTCATCATTAATACCGGCGCCCCGAGTGGCATTGTGTTTAGTGAAATAAGGTCCAACGGCTAACATTCTCTCCCAACAACCTTCATCGTCGTGCGGTGCAGGCAACCAAAGGATACCTCGTGGCGAAGCTTCAAGGCGAAAAGGAGGGCCTGATACCGTGGTACCAAACGCCACATCGACATCACCATTAATTACCCCATTCCATTTAGCGTCATAACCTGGAAAATCTACGCGAACTACGTCGTCCCAAGTCAACCCACCACAGGCCAAATAGGCCTCCATCGATATATTTAAGGCAGGCGCTGCCCTCACATAAGGTACTCGCCGTCCACGTAGTTCGGCAAAGCTGGTCACACCAGTATCCGCAGCAACCGCCACACCCTGGTTACTTAGACCATTGGAAGTCATCAGTAGGCGAAGCGGCTGCGGCCCCCATTCTGGATTGGCAAACTGAAACATGCCTTCCTGCGCAAAATACGTCGCCACGCCATTGGCAGTGAAATCAACTCGACCAGTCTTGAGCGGCAGTAATCGGGACACATCATTTTGCCCGGGGATAACTCGCAGAGTGACGTTGTATTTATCACGCAACATAGCGCCTATGGCTACCGCCTGGTTGTACCCTGTAGAGCCCAAATTATAAGCCGTCCAGGCCATTTGCCGAGGCAGTTCGGGTTCCGAGGGTTGCGCCAGCACAGCTCCTGCAGATGTTAGAGCCATTAACAGAGAGCCTATTTTAATCATTTTAAAACCGGCTAAGTTAGGTGATTTTAGTCCCTTCGAAAACACTGTATTTCTCCTGAGGCAATTACTGCGATGAGGCCAAAGACTAGCAGGGGCAGTAAGCAAGTGGAAGAGGCAAGCACCCTGCACCCGTCCCTCCCTAATTAGAGACATGAGCTATGTTTCACAGAGTTTCCTGTTATGCTCCACAGTTAGCAAGCGCGAGCACAACTTGCACGCTATAAGAACATAAGAATAATGACAATCCCATGCTGGAGAGAACATGACATCAAGCGCTGATACGAACTCACCTAACCAAGGAAGAGACGAAGCCCATCAACAATCCAATATGCGCAAGGTGGCGATGGCTGCTTTGGCAGGAACTAGCATTGAGTGGTATGACTTCTTTCTCTATGGCTCGGCTGCGGCATTAGTTTTTCCAACAGCATTTTTCCCTGAAAGCACGCCAACGATGGCGTTGATCCTTTCATTCGGCACCTTTGCTTTTGGCTTTATTGCGCGCCCAATAGGAGGCATTCTTTTCGGGCATTTCGGCGACCGGATTGGTCGAAAACGAACACTAGTCCTAGCCCTGGTGGTTATGGGTATTGCTTCCACCATGGTCGGCCTGTTACCGACCTATGCAACTATTGGAATTGCCGCTCCAATCCTCCTCACCGTATTGCGCTTTACTCAAGGCTTAGCGATTGGGGGGCAATGGGGCGGGGCCATGTTATTGGTAACGGAAAGCGCTCCTGCAGATAAACGAGGCTACTATGGCGCCTATGCCCAAGCTGGAGCTCCTGCTGGCGTGATACTGGCCAACCTCGCGTTCATCGCTATTAGTGCATCAGTCTCCGAAGAATTCTTCATGAACTGGGGCTGGCGCATACCATTTCTCGCCAGTGTTTTACTTATCGGCATAAGCATGTATATACAGCTTCACCTTGAAGAGACAGACGCTTTCAAAGAACTTGAAGCCGCTAAGAATCAAAAACATGCTGAGGCAACTAACGCCGCTTCAGTTCCTGAGCGCTCTCCAGTATTAGAAGCTCTAAGAAGGTACCCAAAGACCATAGGTCTGGCTGCCGGAGCATTTCTATCAATACAAGTGTGTTTCTATATATTGATAGCATTTATTCTCTCCTACGGGAGCGACCCAAATGGTGCAGCGATTAACAGAGACACCATGCTAATGGCTGTTCTCATTGCATCTGCCCTTCAGATACCAACCCAATTTATGGCAGCTTCTTATTCAGATAGAAATGGCCGCAAAGGTATTTTTATGGCGGGCGCCATCTTAAGTGGTTTGTGGGCATTTGCATTGTTCCCACTTATCGATACAGCGAGTTTTTGGTTGATAGTGCTTGGTGTCACCGGTGGACTGATGTCTCTTGGAATGATGTACGGCCCTCAAGCGGCCCTCTATACTGAGCTCTTCAGTACCGAAGTACGTTATTCGGGCGCTTCGCTTGGCTACCAACTAGGGGCAATTGTTGGTGGCGCTTTCGCACCTACCATAGCAACTATCCTATGGACTCAGTATTCAATAGTTTGGGTATCTGTCTATATGGCATTTGCGTCAATAGCCTCTCTGATCTGCATTATGATGCTTACCGAGACTTCTGGAACCAATTTACAGGAAGTGAAATAACAAACGAAAGAAAGCTCCATGTTTAGAACTATAATGCTAGTCTATAATGAGATAAGGGCGGGGAAAGTATGGCAGAAATGCTTATATTTTTTAGTTCTTAAAAAGGACGACCTGGCACTTAATATTGAGCCTACTAATATAATTGAATATCGCCACTAGACGATATTCAACGGAATTAAGAATATTTTGTGACTAATAAAGGTGTGTTATTTAGCGAGGCGCCCAGAAGAAAACTTTCCAGTCACGCAATGGTTCCGATCCTTCATAAAGTGGATCATCTAGCGTTCTTCCGGATTTACCGGCCCACTGCGACATCATAGCTATGCGCTCTTCACCCATAATCTCAGTGGCTTCCATCGCATAAGTTGCATCACCTATTCGTAGCCATCCATCACCACCACGTTCTCTGACGCGCCGTGCCCAATAGCCGTTATCCGGGCGAGTCGCTGAAATTACTCCATCAGGGGTCCCCACCCAGGACAAATAGTTAACAAAAGGCGGGAAGCCACTTTGCTTCATAAGCATTGGACCGCGAACAGATTCGTTAAGAGGCGAGAAGTCGCTGGGGGCATCAGTTATTGTGCCACCGAGGATTATCCCAGGCGTTCGAGCAAGGCCCGTATTACCCAGATAAGGAGCTGTCACCACCCAGCCTAGAATTCCAGCTAGGATTACCATTCCGATAATATAGTTCTTACTCATTTTCTATTCTCCGAGTCCTTAAATTTAATAGGCAAACAGTATATCCAATGAAGGTCTTTGTCCAATTCAACTTTCATCAACCTACCCAGCAGCGTGCAGGTCTTGATATGATTTAATTTCCGGCGACCACTGGGGAGCAACCGTTTTCCGGCTGATCCTCCCGTTAATGACAGTTAGTCTTTAGGTTGTAATCGTTGCGCGCTCGGCTAGACACATTCTGTCTGTCAATCTAATCTATTAGAAAACATAGCTTATTGCTTAAGGTGACATGCAAGCGGTCCGCAGAGATTTAATCTGCGCAGCTCTAACCATAGCAAGAAGCACTTCCTCCTAAACTATTATTTATTTGAGCTTACCGTGAACGAAAATGTAGTACTCTTGCTCTTTTGCTCTCCATCTGTGGGAAAAAAATTTGAGACATCAAAATTAATACTTATTTCTAAGGTGAATTGATCAAACCATAATGCTTCTGTCATCTTTTGATAGTTTATTGAAAACTTTTAATTATGCAAAAAATTCTAATTACTTTTACTACGTCTCTATTGCTTGTTAATTGTGGCAGCAATCCTCCAGCAGACACTAATTATGCTCTGGTTCTGCCTAGCGCAAGAGTTGAGACGCGGCAAACGTCATCCGGGGCTGGGCTAGATGTTCCAACCCAAGTCGTTGTCTTAGGTACGGGAACTCCCATTCCTGACGCTTTCAGAGCTGGCCCTAGTATTGCCATTATTCACAATGGAGAGAGTTACCTTTTTGATGTCGGAGCCGGAGCAGTGCGACAGGCGACGATAGCACGATACAAGTACGACATTCCTTCACTCTATCCTTCAGAAATTTGTTGCTTATTTCTCACCCACCTACACAGTGATCACACTCTGGACTTATCAGAACTTGCTCATACTCTATGGTGGCGTCGAAGTAGTAGCTTAAAAATATGGGGACCACAAGGCATAGACCGTATTGCTGATGGACTGTTGGATCTGATAGCTGCCGATGCTCAATTCCGAATTAATGGCGTGCAGCCTGTTGCCAACCCGAATGGGTATAAAGTTCGCCAAGAAAACCTTCAAACAGGAATTGTGCTGAAAAAAGATGATTTAGTCATTGAAGCTTTTTTGGTAAATCATGGAGATATAAATCCAGCTTTTGGGTTCAAGATAACTACAGATGACCTTTCCATTGTTATTAGCGGGGATACTGCTTACAGCGAGCTTGTCGCCGAAAAAGCTGAAGGTGTAGATTTACTTTTTCATGAAGTAATTAGTTTGGAAGGATTGGAAAGAAATTCCCCAGGGTTTCAGCGCTATCACAATAGCGTGCACACTACATCTGAAGAATTGGCTCGTTTGGCTAATATCGCCCAGCCGAAAAAACTCGTGCTTTATCATGGGCTGTTTTATGGCACGGAAGAATCGACAGTTCTAGATGAAATTAAAGCGCTATATAACGGAGAAGTAGTTTTGGCGAGTGATCTCGATAAATTCCCAATTGATTAAGATCTAACTCAATTTATAGACATTAGCTTAAACTTAATCCTATCTTCATCCGCTTCTTTCGACCGATCCAGTATCGAGACCACTATCATAGTAAGAAACGCTGCTGTGACCGAATAAAGTGCTGGATAGGCTTCGGGAAAAATAGCTTCGTCATTTCCCAACACATCTACCCACACTGCAGGGCCCAACATCATTAGACCGATGGCCATCACTAAACCGACGATACCACCACTAACGGCACCTTTTGTTGTCAATCCTTTCCAATACATACTCAAAATCAAAAGTGGAAAATTCGTCGAAGCACCTATGGCAAGAGTCAAACTCACCAGGTAAGCAATATTCTGTTTTTCGAATGCAATTCCAAGTAAGGCTACGATAACTCCTAATCCCACAGCTGCAATTTTTGAAAGTCGAATTTGCTTCTGTTGATCAACCTCACCTTTCATCAATACGTTGGTATATAAATCATGAGTTAAGGCGGTAACTGATGCCAACATTAACCCGGCTACCACAGCCAATATAGTAGCGAACGCAATTGCTGCCATGATGCCGAAAAATACATCTCCACCAACTGCGTCTGCAAGATGTACAGCAACCATATTACTACCACCAACAATGGTTCCGCTGCTATCAAGATAAGTAGGGTTCCCCTTCACCAAGGCAACTGCTCCGATACCTATAATAAAAAAAATCAGCACATTGACGTAGGCAATCGCACTCAAGGCGACTCCCGCTGACATTCTTGCGCTGGCTTTATCCTTTACTGTGAAAAATCGCATCAGTAAGTGAGGTGATCCTGCTAGGCCCAAGCACAAGCCAATGCCCAACGATAAAGCAGACAGTGTCGACAAATCCAAGCCACCTGCTTTAGTTAGCAAACCATCGCTACCGTGATTGGCATGGGCTTCTGCATACATTGAGGTAAAGCTAAAATCGAAATTAAGCAGAGTAAGAAAGGCCAACACAGTCACTCCAATTAGCAACAATACCGCCTTGGTAATTTGCACCCAGGTAGTAGCCAACATGCCGCCTACAGCGACGTAAAGAACCATCAAAGAAGTAACGATGACAACGGACCAAATGTAAGAGATACCAAATAACACTTCGATCAAAGCTCCAGCTCCAACGATTTGCACCATGAGATACATCAGGGAAAAGCTCAGGGTGCTTACCACTGCGAGAATTCGGATCGGCTTCGGTTGCAGTCGTATGCAAATGATGTCGGTGAAGCTGTATTTACCCAGTGCCTTTAATTTGTCTGACATTAGGAAGATAAGAATAGCGAATGCGCCAAGTGGCGCTCCCAGGTAAATTACCGAGTCATAGCCAGCACCAAAAAGGATGGCTGTTATCCCCAGCAGCGTTGCCGCTGACATAAAGTCACCCGCGATAGCAAAACCATTCGAGACACCGCCAATTTTCCCGCCCGCCACGAAAAAATCTTCAGCGCTAGAAGTTTTTCTCGAAGCAATAAAAGTTAGGCCAAGGGTCCCGATAATAATTACAAAGAATAAGAAAATACCCACTGCCGCTTATTCTCCCTGTCGCTGTTTCAAGTAGCGAAATGCAAGGATAGGTGTAAGTACATGCAAGATCAGAAACAACAACATCCCCAAATTCATCGGTCCGGCAATTCCTGTGGCCAAAAACTCAGGGAAGAGCGGGACGCCGAGCACTAGAACGAAAAATAGGAAAAGAACTATTCCGGTGTAAAGCCATTGCCTTTGCATAGTGGTCCTGGGAAAAATTAAATAGTGTTAGTCTTTATCATTGCAATTAATTGGATACATCAAAGTTTGCCACCGTGCAACCTACAGCAAATATTGGTAGTTCTGCAGAATAGAATTGCAACTCACCTTGACCACCTGCTGCTGCAGCTGCCGCTATCAAGGTGCGAATTTCAAAGCCTCCTTGTCCTGCATCGCGATATATTTCTTCATCTACATAAGACAGAAGCTTTTCTTTATTTTGTTGCATCAAGTGACTCAAGAATTCCCTGTCCCACTCCTCATTAATTTTCCCTGAATCAGGAGTAGCTGGCCAGTGAGAAATACCACCAGTACCAACAATCGCAATTTTTTCGTCCTGTTCATCGCAGGCCTGCCGCAGAGCTTGACCAAATTGCCACACTCTACTAAGTGGAGTTAGAGGCGGACCCTGGCAATTAATGTTGCAGGGAATAACTGGCATATCATAGTTGGGGGTAAGAAAATGTAATGGCACCATAATTCCATGATCACATTGCCACTCTTCGGAATAAGCAAGATCTATAGACTGCATTACAGATTTAAGAATCTTATGCGCAACAACCGGTGAACCTGGAATACTAGTTTTATCAATCTTCAACCATTCACTGTCTTCTATCGGCCCGCTATGTTTCTCACCAACTCCCATACAGTAAGCGGGCATATTGTCCATGAAGAAATTGGCAAAATGTTCTGCTGCGATAACAATCAATACTTCTGCGCCACTTTGCTTTATTTCTTCAGCTTGCCGACGGAGACAATCATAAAATTGATCGCGAACCAATTCATTGGTTGCAAGATGGGCTCTGCCGGTAATACCCGGAGCATGACTAAGGATTCCAACATAAACCACGCTCATTCAGGTTCTCCAGAATCGGCTAAAGCATACGCGCTGGTGAATTCCACGCTGTCACCGGCCATCGCATATATTCCTGCTCGGACTGACCCATGTTTGACCACACCGTCACGCATTAACTGCAGGTAGTCGAACCATTCAATATGCAGGTAGGCTGCATAATGCATCAATATCTGACCATTGACCCCGAGTACATAGAGCAATCCAATATCACCATCATCCAGTGCTGAATACTCTTCTGCTGAAAGATCGTAGCTAGAGAGAACTGAATGCTTATCCTCATGAAAAATTGATTGCAATTTTTCATCACGATTCAAGTTATAGAGAAATTTTTGAACCTGATAGAGACTCACTAACTAAATCCTACCTAACTTCGGGATGGGATGCTCATTGGTAGCAATACAAACATTTTTAGTCTCCATGTAAAAGTCGAAACTATAGTCTCCGCCGTCTCGCCCCATACCGCTGGCCTTCATGCCACCAAACGGTGATGGAAGATGTCGATTATTTTCTGAGTTCACCCAAACCATACCAACCTCGAGATCTCTTGCTAGGCGTATCCCTCTACCCAAATCGTTAGTCCAAACGTAAGCAGCCAGGCCATAACGCACCCCATTTGCAATGCTCACTGCTTCCGCTTCATCGGCAAACTCAATGGCAGTTAATACTGGGCCAAAAATTTCTTCCTGGGCAATACGCATCGAAGGCTTGGCATCAGTAAAGAGAGTTGGTTCAACGAAATAACCTTGACCATCAAGGTCGGTACTCTTGCCACCGATGGCGATAGTTGCGCCTTCCTTATCGGCCAGATCAAAATAGGATACGACTTTTTCACGATGCTTTTTATGTATTAAAGGCCCAATTTCCGTATCAGGATCCAGTGGGTGCCCAAGCTTTAGTAATGATACTCGTTCACGAACACGAGCAATAAATTCCCCAGCAATTGTCGATTGCACCAAGAGCCGACTGGAAGATGTGCAGCGCTCTCCATTCAAACTGTAAATCATAAATACTACGGCATCTAATGCGCGATCTAAATCAGCATCATCAAAAACAATAACAGGATTTTTGCCTCCAAGTTCAAAATGAACTCGCGTCAAAGTATCTGCTCCCTGTTTCATGATGGCACTGCCAGTACTGGATTCGCCGACAAAGGCAATCGCTTTAATGGCTTCGTGTTCTGTCAGCGCTTTACCAGCAACTTCTCCGATACCGTGAACCGTGTTAACAACTCCTGCTGGCAGGCCTGCCTCATGTATTATCTCAACTAACATTGATGCACTACAAGGTGACCACTCTGCGGGTTTGTGTACCACTGTGCAACCGGCCGCCAATGCAGGCGCAATTTTCCATGTCGATAACATAAACGGAGTATTCCAAGGAGTAATGATCCCGACTGGACCAATTGGCTGACGCATGCTGTAGTTCATATGTTCCTGCGTAGGCAGAGCAGACCCATCTCTCGCGGCTGGCGCCATATCGGCAAAGAAGCGAAAATTCTCTGCACCGCGCATTGCTGCTTTGCTCATAAATCTCAATGGCTGACCGGTATCGTAGCTTTCAACTAATGCTAGTTGCTCCGCATTTTCCTCAATCGCATCGGCAATAGCATGCAATATTTCCCGCCTTTTTTTACCTGGTATCGCTGCCCAGTCATTCGACGCATTTTCTGCTGCTCGACAAGCCTTATCGATATCGTCAGTAGTGCCGGCGGCAACTTCTCCGATCAAGGCTTCGTCTATTGGTGAGAAATTAGAAAAAGTTGCACCATCACTTGCTGCTACGCGTTCGCCATTAATGAAATGGCTTAGGGGGCTGTCAGAAAACCTACCCATTATCTCGTTCAACTTTTGAAGATTTTCCTCTAACACAACTTTGGTCATGAAGAACTCTCCTGGATATGCATAAATTTTGGAATACTATTCCTATTCCAACGGAAGTGAGGATCTATTTCCTGAATCTCATAAGACAGTGCGATAGGTACATCGCCCATGGCATTGTCAACGAAGCCACACAGGCATTGAAAAAGGTCCTCACCCATTTGCTTCTTAACCTTTTCCGTTCGGCCTTCTGCTATTCTCAAATAAACAGCGATAAAACAATAATCTGCAGCTTCGTCAGCTATAAGTTGCTCTGCAGCGATATGTACGCGAGTCCGTAACCCACTCAATGGCAGAGCCTCCAGATTTGAGGCACACGAATGTAGCTCCCGAACTAATTGCTTAAGCTCCAATGATTTGTGGAGGCTTGGGGAGACTTCAATAATTTGATGAGGCATAAATCTAATAATCAATGCTGGTAATGAATTTTAATATTACTTAATATATTAAATAAATCAATACTCACAGCCTTCAGTGGCTTTGAACCCATGCCCATTAATAGACCCGGCCCACAATGAAATTTATAAGTTTCGAAATTAATAACAATAATCGTTTTGGCGGAGTCAATGATGATGGCGTCGTAGATCTTTCGGCGCGCTTTCCTGATCTGCAGGATCTTCGCGCAGCAATTCGCTTGGACAAACTAGATACTTTAGCAGAAACCCTGCGGACCTCAGCAGCGGATTTCTCTCTTAAAGACATTCGCTTTCTGCCGACGATTCCTAATCCCGAGAAAATAATCTGCATTGGGGTGAACTACGCCAACCGCAACGCTGAATACAAAGATGGCAGCGATCTACCAAAATATCCCAGTGTATTCATGCGCAGCCGAGATTCACTAGTGGGACATCAGCAATCGATTCTCAACCCTCCTGAATCAGAGCAATTAGATTATGAAGGCGAAATTGTTTTAGTGATCGGCAAAGAAGGAAGGCGAATTTCTGCAGACAAAGCTCATGAACACATCGCAGGTCTAAGCATAATGAACGAAGGATCTGTAAGAGATTATTTAAGACATGCTAAATTCAATGTCACTCAAGGCAAAAATTTTGAGGCTTCTGGATCTTTGGGTCCCTGGTTAGTTTCGCCTGATGAAATTGATCCTATGGGCCAACTACAAGTCATTACTCGGGTGAACAGTGAAGCGCGACAGAATGATGTTACTGACAATCTAATGTTTTCGTTTCGTTTTTTAATCAGCTATCTCTCATCGTTCTATCGCTTAAGACCTGGAGATATTATCGCCACCGGAACTCCGAATGGTGCCGGTGCAAGATTTGATCCTCCCAAATATCTTCGCCAAGGAGACCTAGTCGAAGTGGAAGTGCCGGGCATCGGCATGCTTTCAAATTCCATAGTGGATGAGACTGCATAATACTCTAATAATTTTATGACCCGACTAAGAAAAATAAGTCAGAGTTTGCCAATGCAGCTGCTGCATGCAAGAGAGTCAACGATGTCTCTATTCCGGCCCATGCTTCGTAGCTTCGGAATTACCGATCAACAATGGCGAGTTATTCGAGTGCTAGCCAGTTGTGAAACGATTGGAGCTTTTGAATTATCCCAACAGAGTATGATTTTGCCGCCGAGTCTGACACGAATTCTTAAGAACTTGGAGAAAGAAGGTTTCGTAAGTCGTTCGACTGACCTTGCTGACCAACGCAAACTACTTCTTTCAGTTACCCCAAAGGGTCGACGGAAATATGATCAAGTTGTCCCAGAATCAGAGAAAATTTATCGCTCCCTTGAGGCTAAGATTGGCAAGGTAGAACTGAACGATTTTTTAAATCAGCTTGTCGCACTCAATACTAAATTAATAGATTGAATAGCATCCGAATCTATTAAGCTTGAGAAATAAATTGATGTGATCTTATCCAGAATAGGGTTTTTATACATCTGATTTCGAACCACCTATTTGCAAGTACGCTTGCGCTAACCAACTCTAGCCCCACTCCACATACAGATTGCGTGGCCCACGAAAAGTGATATTTGGAGCAAACTTAAAGTTCTGTTCTTCTACAAGACGCAAATTAGGAAATCTCTTTGTTAATGCTTCAATAGCGATCTGACCTTCTGACCTAGCTAACCTTGCTCCTAAGCAAAAATGAATACCTCGTCCAAAAGAAAGATGCTTAATGGCATTTTTCCGATAGATATCAAATTTAGCGGGTTCGGGAAATAAATTGGCTTGATGATTCGCTGCGCCCAAACTTAGAAATATGTTTGTCCCAGCAGGTATATCGATGCCGCCGATAATTACGTCCTGGGTTGTGATTCGACGCCAACTGGTTTGCGGTGAATCACAACGTAGTACTTCTTCCAAAGCATTTGGGATTAAACCCGCATCATTGCAAAGCGCCCCCCATAGTTCTCGATCAGGAAGAACATTGAGTAAAGTGAGAGAAATAAAATTGCTGACGATTTCATGACCCGCAAAAGATAAGCCATAAATTATCGATTCGACCTCTCTATAACTAAGCTCTTCAGGACCCGCTTTATGGGCTGCAAGCAAATCAGAAGTAAGATCGTCTTCCGGCTGCAAATTTCGGCTGGCAACGAATGCTTTACAGTAGCGCCAATACTTCAACATGTTTTTCGCAATATCGTTCTGTTCTTGGTCATCAGGATTACCCCAAGTAAATGCTAAACGATTGGCTGTCCAACAAATTAATTCTTCATAATCCTGTTCTGGGAAGCCGATAAACCGGAAGATAACCTGCCCGGGCAATGGATGCCCGAATGCGCTTACAAATTCTGCTGGACCGCCTTTCTCCTCCATTTGATCAAGCAGCTCTGCGCAACTCTCATGTATATAAGGCTCTAGAATTTTCATGCGATGATTTGAAAAACCCTCGCCGGTGAATTTGCGAATCCGGGTATGGTCGGGCTGCTGGCGGTTAGACATCACGGCGACAGGGTTGTAGTCGTCGACCGACAAGGTTTCCATGGCTTCTGGACAAACCGGAAAAACTGGGTCCTGTACATTTTCTGAGGAAAATACGGCAGGGTTCTTAAAGACACTTACAATGTCTTCATAACTACTTAAGACAAGGTATCCCAGTTTTTTAGAGTAAAAAATCGGCTGTTCTTGATTGAAGCCTTCCAATTGTGGGTAGGGGTTCTCAAGGTAATCTGCATTAAAGGGGGTAAACTTATGATCAACTGGACAGCCACTAGGTTCACTAGCCGGGGTTATATGAATCTTATGATATGCCTCTTGTTTAGTATCGCCCATTAACTTATTCCTTGAACTGGCGCAGATTAGAAATGAAGTGTCGGATTAACTAGCCTATGCTTACCTGAACAACAACTCTAATTTTTTAGTGCAACTTTCTAATAGAACTCTTTAGTGCGATAAAGGATCAGGTCTAACTTGAAATTTAACTAAATTTCCCTGAGTTCCTTTGCCACCTTCGTTATGCCACACGGCGTTAGTGCCGTAATCTGCCCAGACACCTCGACCCTTCCAGCCAGTATTCGGATCGTCGATGCGTCCATCCATACCGCGAGAGTAAAAACCTAGCGGATAGGGGACACGCATAATCACATACTCTTCTTCTTCTGGCAGGAATGCTAAAAGTGAGTCTGAAGTACTTCCTGTTGCTATCGGAATATTATTACCCAATCCTAATGTGTTGTGTTGATCAACCCAGTTGTAATAGTGGAAGTCCGCACTGCCGTTATCGACAACTCCTTTCATCTGGGGTCCTGGTGTTGCATGCAATGACCAGCCTGCCGCACAGTGTTGGCCAGTCGCCGTCGGACCATTAAGAATATCGCATTTGCTGCGATCGAAGCTCGCGAGATGGCCACTGCCAGATAATGCTGTCCACACAATGCCGTCGGTGGTGATATCGATACCACGTGGTGAATAGCCTTGGATCGGAGCATCGGCATTCTCGAATGGAGGTTGATAATACTCAGTAATACAAGTTCGTGGTGGGTCCTCACCAAGATCGAGTCGCGCAATCTGCCCAGGCACGCCGCCAGCCGCTGCCCACACTACATTCGCTTCTGTTGGGTCTGGCACAATTCCGTACCAGCCAATGCCCATCTCTTTGTCTTTACTCGGATCGAGTTCGCCATTGCGACTAACCCAGTCAGTTATTCTGCCGTCACCATTAGTATCGACAATCATCGGACACCAGCCCTGAGCAGCTTGCTCATCACCAGTAGCCTCATAAACTTCTACGTCAAGCCAACCAACAACAGGACCGACTGAACTGAAATAAAGCCGCTCGCTGTCTTCAAATCCGAATTGCAGGTGATGGGTATTAAAACAACTGTCGATAAGTTCGATTTCTTCGGTATCAGGATCATAGAAAGCGATGTGCCGAGCGGCGCGATTCAATGGATAGTGCTGCGCAAACAGATTATCCGACCCTTGCATACACCAATCGGGGTTGCTTGGACCGCGAATCTGATGCGTCATCCACACACGCCCCTGACTGTCCATCATAGGGTTATGGGGATTCCCTGGATTATCCCAGATGAGTTCGTCCCCCCAATACATAGAGGGTTCTAGATTCTCCAGCGCCATATAGGATCTAAAATCCCCCTCGCCAGGTTCATCTCTTACCGGTACCTTGATGCTTTGTTCTTTATTGGTAGATGGATCTACCCAAACGAGTTTATCATTGGCGAACCCCACTCCGTAAATCGGGCCGTTTGCGTTAACACTAGGATCTCTCTTGTCGGTTGAAACTTCGTCGTGGATATAACCAGTCGTGCCACCCCACTCCCACATGGTTAGAACGAT
>TARA_B110000438_G_scaffold56190_1_pt1 | contig 14173 bp, 7 predicted proteins | sample TARA_B110000438 | Tara Oceans TARA_B110000438 (sample SAMEA4398413) | marine metagenome | biome: Polar Biome; feature: [MES] marine water layer (ENVO:01000295) within the mesopelagic zone...; material: water (ENVO:00002006), including particulate matter (ENVO:01000060) such as...... | reverse complement strand
GACAAAATTCGGTGTACTCGGAATCCGGCCAACGTACCCAGCGCCAACATCCAACGCGAGAGAACTCAGTCATGTATCCGGGAACGTAAACGCCGGAGTCGTGAATGATTTGCTGCATCTCGTGAGCATATTTTTCCAATTCCTCCTCCGTGCGGGCATTTCGAAAAGCCACGGAAAGTTGATCCATGCGCTCGTCGGAAAAGGAGAACACGTTGTTTGTGTTGTGTTTCAAGTTCCCTTTGTCGTCGTAGGCGTTGCTGGAGTGAAAGTACTCGTAGTACCTGGGGTAAGGCGGTTGGAAGCCCCATGCCGAGAAGACGGCTTGATGGTTCTTTTGCATCTCTTTCTTGTAGACCACGGTGTGGTCGAGGCCGTCCATTATGAAATCCAACCCGGCCTTTTTCGCCTCCTCTTTCAGGATGCCCATCATCTTTTCCCTCACGGGAATTCTGGAGAATGTAAGCGCTACTTCCAGACGCTGCCCGTCCTCTTTCATTAAAATGCCATCGTCTCCCTCCTTCACGTATCCTGCTTTCGCGAAATGTTCGCGGGCTTTGCCGATTGAAAAAGGGCGAGCCATTATATTCGGGTTGTCGAAACGTCCGTAACCTTTGGTCCATCCCGGGAGACGAGACGCATCTCCACGAAAAATCACGTCGATGACCTTTTGCCAGTTGGAGGCATGGCAAATGCCAAGCCTTACGTCGTGGTCGTCCAAGGGCGGTTTGGCCGAGTTCAAGTAAAGTGACCATGGGATGCGCGGAAACTGGTTGTACCAAGTGTAACGTTCAACGTAGCCATCGAACACCGGGGGCATCTCTGATTTTTGGTACCAGTATTCGGGAAGCGTGATCGGGAAATAGTCGAGTTCTCCTGCTCGGAACAATTCCCATGCCTTGGAACGATCTCTAATCACGGTGTATCGAATTCGATCCACGTTATATCTGTACTGAAAGAATTTCTTGTCCTTGGCCCACCAGTTGTCCGTTCGACTCAAGGTGATGGAGACGCCTTTGACCAAGTCTTCCGGTTTTACCGTGTAGGCGGCGGTAGTCGGAGGGATGCGCCACTGGTAGCGTTCCTTGTAGTCGGGGCCGTACTCCTTGTAGAAATGGGAGGGAGAGGGAGGGAGACTTGCAAAGTAGGCAAGTTTCGGCTTTGGTTCGGGAAGTGATATTGCAATCACGTCGGCTCCGAAAAGGGTAAACTGGGCCATTTGCTCGCGGACATACTGCTTGAACCAAGGCGTGACGACGTTGTCCGATGCCCGAAGATAGACCCACCACATGAAGTCGATTGCCTTGACCGCTACGCCGTCGTTGTATTTGGCGTCGGGATCAAGACGGAAGAAAACCGTCTTGCCGTCAGTACCTATAGCCCACTCCTTGGCCACCCCGGGAATCACCTCACCCGTCTCGGGGTGCAGCTCTACCAAGTCGATCTCGATGTTGTCATAAAGTTCCCCGCGGAAGGAATTGTTCGAGTTTGGACCAAATGGACGAATGGTTGGAGGAAAAGAGGATATGAAATAGCGGAAAGCTCCCCCTTTTTTAGCTTTGGGATCACCGATCTCAGGTTGCTTCAAGCCGTTCTTCCAGATTAGTTCCGATGGCAAATCCTCAACCGTCTTGAATTGGAAAAAATCCCCCATCGCTTGGCGGGTTTGCATGCGCCTGTATAGTTTTTTCTTTTCGATAAGTACTTCCTGAACCTTTTTCTTTCCTTCATCGTCGTCGGCATCGGCGAGCTCGGCATTGAGCTTCTCCATCTCCATTTCGATTTCCTCTACTTGCTTGGTCAACCAATTGCGGATGTAGCGATTATATTGGGGATACCATTCTTCGAAATTTGCCTCCGTCGAAAGACCCTCGTCACCCCGTTCGCATCCTCCAAGGAAGAACAAGGAGAGAAAACAAGCCGAGAGTGCGTAGCAAACTTTCATCAGATCAACGATAGTAGCTGAATTTCTTCGGGTCGAAGGCCTCTCGAACGGCCTCGCCGACGAAGGTGATCAGGATGAGCAACCCGACCAGCACCATGAAAGACGAGGTGACTAACCAAGGGGACGATAAATTGTCCAAGCCATCGCGAAGCAATTGACCCCAGGTCGCGTATTTTGCCGGCAACCCGAAACCTAGGTAGTCGAGCGAGGTCAAGGCGAGTATGAGGCTGGAAACGGAGAATGGAACCAAGGTCACTATGATGGCGACCGAGTTGGGCAACAAATGGCGAAAGAGAATCCGAGGCGTGGAAGCTCCGATGACTCGACTAGCCGCGATGTAGTCTCTGGCCTTTTCCTTGAGGGCCGCCGTTCGCATCAGGTAGGTCATCCCCATCCAGCCGAATAGCAAAAGTATACCTATGATAATCCATAACCCGGCGGTTTCCTTAAGCCGCTCCGGGATGGCCGTACTGGCAATCATAACGACGAAGAGAAACGGAATGTTGGACAGGATTTCGATCAAGCGCTGGACGATTAAATCGAAGGCTCCGCCAAAAAAGCCCATCAGTAGCCCGATCGATATGCCCAATGCATAAACTAACGGGATATAGACGATGGCCGCCTTGAAGTTTACCTGTAAGCCGCCGAAGAGGTAGGCCAGAACGTCGTAACCTTTCGAGCTGGTGCCTAGAGCATGGGTTTGTTCGGCGCCAAAAGTGGGAGGAGATGGAGGAAAATGAACTTGGCGTAACTCCCCTGTGTCTTGGCCGAGGAAGGTCGCCAGATCACCCGCACCGTTCCATGACTCCGAATCTTTCACCAATTCACCGGCGACGTAAGCTCCCCCATAGACTCGGATCCCGTCACGATCCCACCCGTCTGCAGGCCCGTCATTCCGTCCGTTTCGAAAGCGAAACCGCAAATGCATGCGTTCCGGTCGGGATGGATCATAGATTCTGGACGCCAAGCCTGAAAAGGGTTTGCCCCCGTCCATCGCCAACCCGTTTGGAGCAACTTCCAACTTGGTTGAAACTGCGGCAATGGTGTCACCCGTTGGAGCATAGGGGAGGAAGGGCATGACAACTTGATTGTCTCCACCCTCATCCGCGAAACATTCCTGTAAGTCGCGGTAGTTCGGAGGGCCTTGACCTTCGTCGCCCTCGATTCCGAAGGCATGGCCTTTTTCAATCTCTCTGGTGAAGGCGGGGAAAGACCAGTTCTCATTATGTTTTACGGCCAAGGCTTCATTTCCGACCAATAGATGGTCCAAAGAAGCTACCGCAGCTAGGGCAAAGATGAGGATGAGAGAGTAATAGCCGCGCTTGATCGTCTTGAACCGCTCGATCCTGCGCAGGGTAATTGGGGTGAAGCGAAAACCTTTGGCAAAGGTAAGTTCGATGAAGACCCCTATCCCGAGAAACACGATAGTCGACAACCAGCCAAACCACGGAAACGTATTTCCACTTTCCAAATCGATGTGCAGGAAGCCGATTTCACGGCTCAGGCTGAAGGGAAAGCGTACCGTCGGCAATTCAATGGAAAGCATCTCGCCGAGAGCACCCAGTAGTGCCCCGAACAAGAAGAGTCTTCCAAAGATTCTTAGCATAACGACCTCAGTTGAATTTAACCCGTGGATCAACCATGGCTACGATCATGTCGGACAGGATGTTGCCCAGAACGAGTAGGAAGGCCGCGATGGTCAGGGTGCCCATGATCACGGTTTGGTCTCTTCCCAGCAAGGCCTGGTACTGCAGGAGGCCGAATCCCTGAATGTCAAAAACGGACTCGATCAGTATGCTGCCGCTAACCAAGATAGTGATCAGTTGCCCCAAGGTGGAGGCGATCGGAATGAAGGAATTCCGAAAGGCATGCTTGAATACCGCGCTGCGGAAAGAGACCCCTTTGGCCACCGCCGTCCTCACGTAGTCGGCTGCCAGATTGTCCATCAAGTTGTTCTTCATCATCATGGTCAACCAAGCGAATCCGCCTACCACGTAACAAAGAAGAGGGAGGACGGTGTGATGGGCCAAGTCAACGAATTGCGCTCCGAGGCTCATGCCGTCGAAATTTGGGTCGGTCAGGCCGAACAACGGGAACCATCCGCCTCTGGCTCCCAAGTAGACAAGCATGACGGCGCCCAAGGCAAAGCCGGGTATCGCATATCCTACGAAAATGAAGATGGAGGTTAGGTTGTCGATCGCGGTACGGTGTTTGATCGCTTTGAGAATCCCCAGAGGCAAACAAATGCCATAAGTGATTAATGCCGTAAGTATACCGAAATAAAGGGCAACCGGGATGCGACCCTTGATCAATGTCCACACGGGATCACCGAAATCAGTGGATCGACCGAGGTCGCCTTGGAGCAAACCGGCGAAACGGGTTTTGTAGATGATTGCCCGGTCATCGTAATTCTGAGGTGCTTTCGAGATGTTTTCGCCCGAGCGGCGAACCCATCGCTCCTTCCTGTCCTCAATCGTTTCGATGCGAATTTCCCAGTTTTCCTCGGCTATCGGTTTTCCACTGTCCAAGTAGGTCGCTGAAATCACCTTTTCGCCCTCACGCAAGATCTTCGCCTGTCTCCCGCTGCCCTTTAGGAGAACCAAGGTCTCCTTTTTCGGATCGGTCACAAGGTCCTCACCGACCATGTCTTTGCCTAATGGGCGAAACTCCGACTTGCTCAACCTGCGTTCTCTGGGCAACGCCCCAAGCCATTGGAGATAGGCTTGAAGGATCGGTTTGTCGAAACCGTACTCCTCCTCCAGTTCCTCGACTTGCTCTTCGCTCATTCCTCCACCTATCTGCCCGCTACCCGAACCACCGCCCTCGGTTGCCTTTTGCGCTTCCTGCAAGGCTCTTTCCATGGGACCACCTGGCACGAAGCGTGTAATAGTAAAAACAAGCAGTGTGACTCCCAGCAAAGTTGGCGGGATCAGGAGAAATCGGCGTATGAAATATTCACGCATGGGAGCCGAGAACTTTATGACTAACCGTATGTTTTGATGGGTCGATTAACGAACGGTTAGGGCAATCAGCGCCTTTAAGCCAATCTTTTTCGGACTAAGATTTCATTTCCTTTTGCTTGCCAACGGGTCACATGTGATCACCTTTCGTGGGCATCGAACTCGAACAAGGCATGCATACGAAGGAAAAACTACCACTGCCAGTGATCTGGCGTTTCCTCGTATGCCTAGTTCTTTGCTCTTGTTCCGGCGAACCCCCGGTCCAAAAAGCCTCACAGGATGGCATCCTCATTATGGGGAACACCGCCGAACCGAAGGGCCTGGACCCTCACATCGTAAGTGGTGTATTGGAAAGCAATATCATTCGGGCCCTGTTCGAGGGACTGGTTGGGGCCCATCCGTTCAAGGATGGGGTGGCCCTGCCCGGAGTGGCCGAGAAGTGGTATCCCACCAACGAGGAACGCCCCGACGAATGGGTCTTTGAGCTACGCAAGGATGCCCAGTGGTCCGATGGGGCTCCACTTACCGCGGATGACTTTCTCTTCTCCTTTCGTCGCTTGCTTACCCCAGACCTCGCGTCGGACTACTCCTTCATGCTTTACTACATTCGAGACGCGGAACCCTACCACAAGTCTCAGCGTTCCTACCTTCTCAGTCGCGACGACGCCAACTTCACCGACGAATGGTGGTCTTCCCTCAAGGAAGTCGACTTAGGACCGAACGAAGAGGCCGACGAAGAAACCTTTAATTTCAAGGGTCTCGATTTTCTCACCGCCGAGGAACTGAAGAAGCTTAAGTCCAAACCCGAACTTTTTGCTTGGCCCGAATCGGTACCCGTTAAAACCCGGACAGCACTCATCGCAAAAAATCTTTCATTCGCCGAAAGCAAAAAAGACTTGTGGGATCTTATCGAGTTCGGAGCCACTGCTCCCGACAAACACACTCTCAAGGTAAAGCTCAACTCTCCTATTCCTTTTTTGCCCGAGATCACGAAGCACTACACTTGGTATCCCGTCCCTCGGCACGTGGTTCTCAAGCATGGCAAGATCGGAGACCGTTTCACCGACTGGACGAAACCCGGAAACCTTGTTGGCAACGGCCCCTTCCGCCTCAAGTCTTGGCGTTTCAACGACCACATCGAGGTGGCTCGCAATCCCCGATACTGGGACAAGGAAAACGTCGGCTTGAACGGCATCCGCTATCTTCCGATCGCCAACCTATATACGGAGGATCGCATGTACTACGATGGGCAGATGCACGTAACCTACACCATTGCGTCCGAGCTTATCGAGTATTCCCGAAAAAATTACCCCGAGCACGTTCGCAACGAACTTTACCTCGGCACCTATTTTATCCGTACCAACGTTACCCACGAGCCTTTTACCGATCCGCGAGTACGGCTCGCCTTCTCCCTCTCCCTCAATCAAAAGTCCCTCATCGACAATGTTCTCAAGGGCGGACAGAAACCTGCCGGAGGCCTTGTTCCCCCCTTTGGCGAATACCCTTCCTCCGACGTCGTGACCTTCGATCCCGAGCTTGCCCGAAAACTGCTTGCCGAGGCTGGATTTCCCGGGGGCAAGGGACTCCCCGACATCGAATTTCTAACTACGGACAAAGAATCCTCCAAGGCCACGGCCGAGGCGTTGCAAGCCATGTGGAAGGAACATCTCGGAGCCACCATCAAGATCAAGCAAATGGAGTGGACCTCCTACATCACCTCCATGTTCGACAAGGACTACGATCTCGCTGCAGGTGGCTGGATCGGCGACTACATGGACCCCCTCACTTTTCTTGATATGTGGATGAAGGACGCGGGCAACAACCGGACGGGTTGGCACAGCGAGGAATTTCAGAAAATCCTCGGCGAGGCCGCCGAAACGGGGGACCCCGCTGGCCGTTACACTTTACTCTCCAAGGCCGAGGCCCTATTCCTCAAGGAACGCCCGATCCTTCCCGTATACTGGTACACGCGCAACTACCTGCTCCATCCGGACGTGAAAGGCTGGCATCCCCTCATCCTCGACAACCATCCCTACAAGTTCCTCCGTCTCGAGCCGGGGTCCGAGGGAAAGAAGGACTGACCGCATGTTTCGTTTTCTCATAGGTCGTTTGCTCCAGGGTTTGCTCGTCCTGTTCGCCCTTTACACAATCACCTTTTTTCTCGCCAAGGCCATGCCGGGTGAGCCCTTTACCTCCGAGAAAAACGTTTCTGCGGAGACCAAGGCCAACATCCGCAAACTCTACGGCTTGGACAAGCCTCTTTGGGAACAGTACTATGTTTACCCCAAGAACATAATCACAGAGGGTTCCTTCGGCGTATCCACCAGCAAGGGTCGGCCGGTTTGGGACATCATAGCGCAGTCCTTTCCCAATTCCCTTCTCCTCGGTCTATGCGCCCTTTTCTTCGCCGTTGGCATAGGCGTACCCATAGGCGTGCTTTCCGCTGTTCGCAGAAACAGCTGGGTGGATTGGACTTGCATGGCTGTGGCCATGGTCGGCATCTGCGTACCCTCCTTCACCATCGGGCCGCTCCTGCAAATCTACTTTGCCGCCCACGTCCCCGGGTTGAAGGTGGCGGGGTGGGGGAATCCGCAGGACGTTCTCTTGCCTGCCTTTACGCTCGGTCTTGTTTCAGCGGCATATCTCGCGCGACTCACCCGAGGGGGCATTCTGGAAGTCCTTTCGCAGGACTTCGTGCGCACCGCGTTAGCCAAGGGCTTGTCTCCTTCCAAGGTCATAATCAAGCACTCCCTTCGTGGCGGTCTCATTCCAGCCGTGGCTTATCTCGGGCCCGCCTTCGCTGCACTCATAAGCGGGTCCTTCATCGTGGAGACTATCTTCCAAGTGCCCGGCATGGGCCAACACTTCGTTAATGCCGCCACCACCCGCGACGAGTTCCTCCTGCTGGGCGTCTCTCTCTTCTTCGGGTTTCTCATAGTGGTAATGAACCTTCTCGCCGACATTCTCACCGGGCTCCTCGATCCCCGTGTGCGTATTGCGGGTCAATCCGACTGACGTTATGCCGAAAGAAACCGCAGGCGTCACCAAGCATGGATCCTCCCTCTGGAAGGATGCTCGGCATCGCATGGCCCAAAACAAGTTTGCCATGGCCAGCTTGGGCGTGATTGTGCTGATGATTCTTTGTTGTTTCGTGTTCGCTTGGTTCTGCAAGGACCCCAACAAGGTAAACCTCGTCAACAAGTTCGCCACTCCCTCCGGAGACCACTGGTTCGGTACGGACGCCCTTGGCCGCGACCTCTTTGCCCGCATACTTTACGGCGGACAGGTTTCCATCCTCGTCGGCTTGATCGCCACTGCCGTGTCCGTTGCCATAGGCATGGTCTACGGTGCGGTTTCCGGTTTTGCGGGAGGTAGGATAGACGCCGTGATGATGCGGGTCGTGGACACCCTTCTGGCCATTCCCTTTCTCGTTCTCGTGATCGTTCTCCAGGCCACCCTCAGCACTTTCTCCGGCGACGCCACCAATTGGATCGTGGAGAACTGGGGATGGAACAAGGAGTTAACCGGTCGTCTCACGAACGTGGTGCCTCTTTTCTTCGCCCTTGGCCTTTTCGGCTGGCTCACACTTTCCCGCATCGTACGTGCTCAGGTCCTTAGCATAAAAGAGCGCGAATTCGTGGAGGCCGCCGTGGCCCTCGGTTACTCCAAGGCCCGCATCCTATTCCGCCACGTCGTGCCAAACGTATTGGGCCCCACCATCGTGTACTCGACCCTCACCGTCCCCGGATTCATTATGTACGAGGCCATTCTCTCCTTCCTCGGTCTAGGCGTGGAATCCCCCAACAGCTCCTGGGGCGTTCTCATCAAGGAAGGCGCTAACTTCCTCGAGACCGAGGTCCAGCTGCTCCTCTTGCCCGGCCTCTTCTTTTCTCTCACCCTCTTCTCTCTCAACTTCATCGGCGACGGTCTCCGCGACGCGCTCGACGTAAAGGCATCCAAAGACTGATGAGCCTCCTCGAGATCAAGAACCTGAAGACCTACTTCCACACCCGGGCGGGCACCACCCGGGCGGTGGACGACGTCACCTTCTCCATAGACAAGGGGGAGATCGTGGGCGTGGTCGGGGAATCGGGTTCGGGCAAGTCCGTCACCTGCCACACCATGCTCGGTCTCCTGCCGTCGCCTCCCGCCAAGGTGGAAGGCGGCGCGGTAACCTTCGACGGGGACGAACTCCTTCACCTCCCGCCCCCTATCCTTCGGGCCATCCGAGGCAAGCGCATATCCATGGTTTTCCAGGATCCCATGAGTTGCCTCAACCCCTATCTCACCATTCTCGACCAAGTGGCCGAGCCCATCCTCACCCATGAGAACGTTTCCCGCGAGGAAGCCGAGCGCCGGGCCATCGAGATGATGAAAAAGGTCGGCATCCGGGACGCCGAGCAGCGAGCCCGCTCCCACCCCCACGAATTTTCCGGCGGCATGCGCCAGCGTGCAATGATCGCCATGGCCCTAGTCACCAACCCGGACCTCCTCCTCGCGGACGAGCCCACCACCGCCCTCGACGTCACCGTGCAGGCTCGCATCCTGCAGATTCTGCGAGACCTGCGGGACGACCTAGGTGTCGCCGTTCTCTTCGTCACCCACGACCTCGGGGTCGTTGCTGACGTCGCCGACCGCGTCGTGGTCATGTATCGGGGCAAGGTTGTCGAGCAGGGTAGCGTGCTCTCCATTTTCGAGAATCCCTCTCACCCTTACGTCAAGGGGCTCCTCGCCTGTCGTCCCACTTTCGAGACCAAGTACCGCATCCTCCCCACCGTGGACGACTTCCTCGAGACAGAGGAAGCTCCCGACGGCTCCCTCATTCTGCGCGAGCGTCCCGACGCCGCAGACCGCCTTGCCGAGCTGGAAAAGCAGGTCGCGACCGACGAGCACACCGAAGCTTTACCAACCACTGAGCCCCTCCTAGAGGTAAAGGATCTCAAGGTACACTTCACCTCCGGCGGCGACTTCTTGGGCAAGCCAAAGGAGACGGTGAAGGCCGTGGATGGCGTCGACCTCTCCATCCCGAAAGGAAAAACTCTCGGTCTCGTGGGTGAATCCGGTTGTGGCAAGACCACCATCGGTCGTGCCATCCTCCGCCTAGTCCGGCCCACTTCCGGTTCCATCCGCTACGACGGCGTTAACCTCGCCTCCCTCAACCCCGACGCCATGCTCGCCTACCGCAAGCGCATCCAGATCATCTTTCAGGATCCCTATGCCTCTCTTAACCCTCGGCTCACCATCGAGCAGGCTCTCACCGAGCCCCTCGCCGTACATCGCATCGGCTCCGGCTCCTCCGAGCGCCGGGACCGCGTCGTCTCCCTTCTGGAGGAAGTCGGCCTTTCCTCCGAACACCTTCTGCGCTACCCGCACGAGTTCTCCGGTGGCCAGCGCCAGCGCCTCTGTGTGGCTCGGGCCCTCGCCGTCGAGCCAGAATTCATCGTCTGCGACGAATGCGTCTCCGCCATGGACGTTTCCGTGCAGGCCCAAGTCCTCAACCTCCTTCGGGAACTGCAGGAAAGGCGCAACCTCACCTACCTCTTCATCTCCCACGATCTTTCCGTGGTCAAATTCGTCTCCGATCACGTCGCCGTCATGCAGGCTGGCCGCATCGTGGAGACCGCCCCTGCGGAAGAACTCTATCGCAACCCCAAGGAAACCTACACTCAAGAACTCCTCGACGCCGTCCCCAAGGCGGATCTGGAAATACTGCGCAAGCGTTCAGGGTAGAAAGCTTATTCCCCGAGCTTGGTCCAAGTGCCCGTGGCGTAGTCGTGGAAATAGGGAGGGAAACTTCCTTCCCGGAAGTAGAGCCAGCCCGCCTGTTTGCCGCCTGTAGAGGAGCGATAGACATAGGGGAATGTTTTGGCGTTCGTCCAGAGCCACCCCCACTCGGATTGGTAGTACCATTCGTTGGTGTGAGGTGTGGCTCCGGAGTCAGTCAACTCCTTGATCGGAGCGAGCCCATATAAAGTCGGTTCTGCTCTTACGGTTTCGATGCCAGCGATTCTACCCTCAATCCGTCCTATAGTCTTGCCTTCTTCGATACCCGTAGCCTTAGCCGTAGCGGTAGATGCGCTCATGTCGGTTATGTTAAAAAGACCATAGCTTTTGGCGTTGCTTGTTACCAACGATTGTCCTTCTTGAACACCAGCCCCGTATCCCAACATGTCTCGCAGTTTTGCTATCGTGGCGTTATCATCGACATTGGGCTTCAATTTCTTTGATTCCTTGTAGACTTTCCATTCCTCTAGATCGTTCAGGCTATCCCCGTCCGAGTGTGGAGTATTAGGACTCGTCCCGAAGTAGGCTTCCCAATAATTGGACAAACCGTCGCCATCAGAGTCATTGTTATCAGCACCAAAGTTTGCCGTTATGGAATAATTCGAAGTGCCTGAACGGAATGTGTATGTGGAAGAATTACTCGTCCAATCCGCACCGGGTTGCGACCAACCCGTGAAAAGAAAACCTGATTCGGGAATTGCCTCAATGGTGATGCTGTCTCCCTCGAAGTAATGGCCTGCTCCGGTGACTCGCCCCATAACGATATCTTTATTTTCTCCTTCAACGTTCCATGAAACAAGCTTTGATGGTTTGATTTCACCGTTCTCAGTAAGCTTCCTGCCATTTGCGGCAAGAAAGGTCATGGAGGATCTGGTCCTGTAGGTATTTGCCAGTTGTAAAGCCTTGTCCGCCCTAACCATGCCTCCCGACTCCACTTTACCGTTCAAACTATTCAGGGGCTTGACCGAATCCATCAGGATTTTCTTCACGTCGGAAGCGAGCAGGTCGGGACGATGCGACAATATCATGGCCGCCACTCCGGAAACTATGGGAGCGGAAAAGGAAGTCCCATCATTATAGGCATAGTAGGGTTTCCAAGCAGAACTGACATCAACATCAAAAATTTCTATTGGACCTACATGAAAATGCCCGGTGTCAAACAAAGTTGTGAATATGCCTTGGAAAGTAATTTTCACTGAATCAGAACCAACAAATTCTGAAACCGGAATTTCAATTGTTCTTGGTCCAATAGTATTTCCATATGGAGCAAAGTATATAGGGCGTCTTTCGTGGTAGAGGTCTTCAGCGTAAATAGTTACGCTACCCATTGGGACTGTAGGAATTTTATAGTCTATATTCAATCTGATGTACGGATCTTTCAAATTTGAACAATCAATTTTCTTTTGAATGGATGATGAAATCCCTGGCCAATCTGCCTCTTGTAAGACAAACCAAGGTGTTCCACTAAAAGAATAAACGAACCAAGGTGTTGGGTATTGGAAACTAACAGTTTGATCCCATCCATTTCCATCTGCAGGTATGTGTTTAACCTTTTCCCGTTCTACGGTTGCAACTCGAATATTCTTGCCAGGCGCAGCAACATCAACGCTCTCTTGCCCAAAGTTTGAAAATTTCGTCAAGTTACCAGTCTGGTCGATTGCCGCAACGGACATAATAGAACTCGACGAGTAGGATGCTGGGTATACAGGCAACTCATCATTGTCATCTCCTTCACCGTCATCACCACCGTTTCCTGCAGCGCATACGAAGAGTACCTTGTTGTCCTTCTCAAAGGATTGAAAGGTTTCCTCTAGAATCGGGTCGTTTCTGGTGCTCCCTAAGCTGATATTTACAATTCTGAATTCTGATACTTCAGACACATATTCCAAGGCGCTCACAAGATGACTGGTTTTTCCATTACCGTCTCTGTTCAACACTCGGATGGGATATATGTAGGTCGAGTCACTGATTCCCTGTATGCCCACTCCATCCAGTTCAGCCGCTATGATGCCGGCGACTTCAGTTCCATGCCCCTTGAAATCGTAGGGATCGTTATCGTTATCGATGAAATCCCACCCGTTGATGTCGTCGATGTAACCATTTCCATTGTCATCGACGTCAGGCTCTCCATTTTTTTCTGACCCTCTCGTTGCATTTTTTGTATCCAGTTCATCATGATCCTTCGCAAAGCCTGAGTCAAAGACCGCAACAAAAGTATTTTTCTTTTTTTGAAACAGGCCAAGGGCGTCCAACCAACCTATGTCTATGCCCGAAGTGCCTTGGCTGAATCTAACAGTTTGGCCCTTGTTTTCAAGATACCATTGTTTTCCAAAATCCGGATCCAGCGATTGCTTGCGGTACACCCTATTGAAACTGACATACTTCACAGAACGGATTTTCTCGAGCTTACTCTGGAGATCGTTCAAGGATACCTTGGCATCCACTTGATACAAAACGGAGTTCGTGAGCCTGAAGGCTTTCTTGAACTCTAGGTTGAACATGTTGGCGGTTGCATTCTTTTCAGAATCCTCAACACCGTTTACGTAACGTACAATAATCTCGTTGGGCACATGCTCCGCAAAAAGAGGAACAGTTAGCAGACAACTTAAGATAAAGCTAACGACACCTAACAATCTCATCAGTTCACAGAAGATGTTTACGGGAGACCTTGGGGCAAGCCATTCTTTTTCGCGAACCCTTTGAGTCCGCAGGGAAATTTATTCCATATAAAAAACTCATGCGAAATTCTAATTATCAATAAAAGCAATCCAAGGAAGCCAGTTGGGCGACCAATGCCAAGATGTTACGCCTTTTTAGTCGTATTTTGTGTGCAGGGTTTGTAGGGGGAAATGGTTCCCCGGGCACACGGTGTGGTTGATGTCGATTTCCTTGTGGCCCGCGAAGAGGCACTTCTTTTCGAGCGCTATGTTTTGCAAAAAGTCCATTAGCTCGTGGAAGGCCTCCATTTGCTTGGCCGTTGGCTTTCTGTTCTGAAAATTACCCACGAGGCATATGCCGATGCCGTGGTCGTTCACCTCGGTCTTCTGGACGTGTCCGCCCCTCTGTTGGTATTTCCACCGAGAGCCTGTCTCGACTTCACCGTCCCCCGAGTCCTTGCCCGAGCCAATTACGAAATGATAGGCGAGGCCGTCGCGCATGCGGCGCACGTCTCGATGGTAGTATTCGTAGGCTCTGGCATTGCCAGCCTCGATGCCGCTGTGGTGGGCCACTATCCATTTCCACCTCTTGGCCTCGAGGACGATCGATTGGGTAAGTTCCACCGCTTTGGCGATATGCTTGAATTTCGGAAGGCGAATGGGAATTACGAGTGTTTGCCCGATGCGTATGAGATCCCCCTTCAGTCCGTTGGCTTTCTGGATGCCCTTTATGGTAGTCTGAAACCGTAAGGCAAGGTGGCTGAGGGTGTCGCCCGGTTTTACCAAGTATTTCCTGCCCGCCAACTGGTTGGCTGTGGCGAGACCGGGCA
>TARA_B110000438_G_scaffold98536_1_pt1 | contig 14177 bp, 14 predicted proteins | sample TARA_B110000438 | Tara Oceans TARA_B110000438 (sample SAMEA4398413) | marine metagenome | biome: Polar Biome; feature: [MES] marine water layer (ENVO:01000295) within the mesopelagic zone...; material: water (ENVO:00002006), including particulate matter (ENVO:01000060) such as...... | reverse complement strand
CATTAACGCTTAAAGGTACGCGTTCGATGATGAGGATGCAGGAATTACAACCAGAATTGAAACGCATCCAAACACGTAACAAAAATGATCGTCAGAAATTAAACGAAGAAATGATGGCGCTCTATTCTAAAAATGGTGTTAGTCCTTTAGGCGGATGCCTACCATCGTTAGTGCAGTTACCCGTATTCTTTGTTCTCTATAGAGTTATTAATGGTCTTGCCCATGTTGGATCTAACGGAGAACCGGACCCGAAATATCTTGATAAGGACTCCGATTTATACGTTGATTTAGTTGAAGAATCTGGCGAGATGGTTTCATTTGGCGTTGATTTATCAAGGCGAGCGGTTGATGTACTTAAAATAGATTTTGTTGAATGTCTTCCCTATTTACTTTTAGTGGGCGTTACATTTATTTTGTCGTGGTTCCAACAAAAACAAATGAAGTCGCGCCGAGGAAATGCACCGTCTACAAATCAGCAGATGGAAATGTTGATGAAAATTATGCCATACATGCTCCCGGTATTTGCCTTCATGGTTCCCGCAGCTTTAGGCATCTATTTCATAGCTTCAAGTCTTTATAGGATTGGGCAACAAGCTTTTATTCACGCCACCATGAAGCCGGTAATGTTAGCAACAACTTCTGATGGCAAAGATGACCCGATCGATATCGAGGAAGTTGATCAGGCTGAAACCACGCCTAAAGAACTTAAAAACCGTAAGTCAAATAAAGCTGTCGTCGCGGAAGAGTCAAGGAGAGAAGAGCGAGCTGAGCGTAGTAAGAAAAGACAAAAGGGCACTGAGATTCCATCTAAAAAACAGCGATCTCGGGCCAGGACAGAGACACCGAAAAAAGGACAGGCGAAGAACCCTCAGACAATTCAAAGCAAACGTACATCAGGTGATGGGCGTACCCGAAAAAAGCGAAAGTAATAGAAATGGATTGGATTTTAACATCAGGTGACACGGTTGAAGAGGCGCAGGAAATAGCACTAGAAAAGCTGTCTGTAACAATGGAGGATGTCGAATTTGAGACAATCTCTGAGGCTAAGAAATCGTTTTTTGGGTTTAAACGTAATCCTGCTCAAATTAGGGCAAGATTAAAACCGTTAACACCACCACAAAAATTAGAACGTGTATATAAAGGTAAAAAAAGCCGTTACGAAGCTAAGAAACCTAGATCTAATGGTGCTAATAAAGGCTCTAATACAAAGAGAACCTCAGACACTAAGAAAGTCAAAAATCAAAGCCAGATTTCGGCTAAAAATGTAAACAAGTCAGGAAAAGTGGAGACGAAGACAGTATCACGATCCAGAACTATCAATACGGGATCTACAAAACCGCTGGACTTAAGTGAAACTAAGACTGATGATGGATTAATGAGACGAAAGCGGACATTAAGTGATAATTCAATAAAAGAGGCTAACACTTCAAAGTCAACGTATCCAAAGGAAAGTCCGAAAAAAGCAAACACTAAAGCTATTGAGAAACCTGAAGTTTCCAATAGTGATTCGGTAACAACTAAGCGTAGAACACGTAAGATCGCCCAGTAGGGGTTAAATTGCCCCGTTTAACAAGCAGGAGACTGCGATGAGTAGTGAAATAACAGTAGAAGAACAACAGAAAATGGTTGGTGAATTCCTAGAAGGTCTAGCCAAATCTTTTGGTCTTGAGGCATCAGCAGAGAATGTGTCAGCTGATGATGATAGTTTCGAAGTTAACTTAGTCGGGGATAAAACGGCTTTAGGAGCTTTGATTGGTCCTCGTGGCAGCCATTTAGTGGCATTACATGAAGTGACTAAAACGATGCTTCAACGGCGGTTGCCTGGTGCTAACCGTGCCCGTATTCGAGTGGACGTTGCTGGTTTCAGGCAGCGTCGACGCGAAGTGTTACAGGCGTATGTTCAAGAACTAGCGAAATCTGTACTTGGAGACGGTGTCGAAAAAGGTCTTGAGACCATGAACGCGGCTGACAGAAAAGTTGTTCACGATACAGCAAATGAAATAGAGGGCATATCTACTATTTCTGTTGGTGACGAACCACGTCGTCGAGTGGTTCTCATTCCATCAAAAGTTTGAGATTAAATTAACTAGTGTTAAAACTTGTAGAAGTTCTTACGCGTGCGCAAGAACTGGGATTTATTGGAGTTGAGCCCATAAATCAGTACATAGACCATTCAATGGCGCATTTAGATGCAGCCTGTTTAAGCTCCACAGAAATATGGTGTGATCTAGGGTCTGGCGGCGGAATACCTGGTTTGATCGTAGCGAGTATTGTTCCCGAGCTTGAGCTGGTTTTAATTGATCGTGGTGAGAAAAGGGTTAGGTTCCTTGAATCAGCAATAGAAATCCTTGGATATCAAAACCGAGTCAAAGCTGTTTTGGGTGATGTGACAGAATTAGCTCATTTGCAAAAATTTAGGGAAAAATTTGATGGTATTTTTAGTAGATCGTTTGGCACTCCTGCCATTGTTGCAGAGTGTTCGGCAGGTCTTTTAAAGCGAAATGGAAAACTCGTTGTGAGTGAACCACCGGTAGCAGCGAGTAAACGTTGGCCACTAGGAGGTTTACGGGAGTTGGGTTTTACTGAGATAAAATACTTTGAAGGACCACCGAGATTTGTTTCCCTTTTGCTTGGGGATGAATGTCCAGCTTCTGTGCCGCGTACATGGAAGAAAGTGTCAAAGAATCCACTTTATTAAATTCCGCCGAAAGTAATGATATGTTTCACGTGAAACCTTTAGTCTCAATGTCGAACAGATCTATGTTTCACGTGAAACATAGCTATAATTAGTATTAATGGTTGCTTCAACTTGTTCATTTGAGTTGGTAGTAATTTGTATTAAAACTTGTATGAATGGGGATTAGATGGCTCGAGTTATAGCTGTCGCCAATCAAAAAGGCGGAGTTGGTAAGACAACTACAGCAGTGAACGTCGCGTCATGTCTTGCTGAAGTTGGCTATAAAACTCTACTAGTTGACTTAGATCCTCAAGGAAACGCTACTACTGGCGTTGGTGTTGATCCTAGAACACTTCATTCATCCATGTATCAGGTGCTTGTAGGACAAAAAACTATTGATGAGACAATTATTGAGACCTCCATGCAACGGTTGTTCGTTGTGCCGTCTAATCTTGATCTAGCTGGAGCAGAAATTGAATTAGTATCAGTGTTTAGTCGCGAGTTGAGATTACGCAACGCGATTGCTTTGGTTCAGGATAAGTACGACTATGTAATTATTGATTGCCCACCCAGTCTGGGTATTTTGACAATAAATGGTCTTGCTGCGGCTGAAGAAGTCGTGATTCCTGTTCAATGTGAATATTACGCCCTTGAAGGCTTGGGTCAGCTTTTAAACAATGTGAAATTAATTCAGCAAAATTTAAATAAATATCTCTTTGTGTCATCAATCGTTCTAGTCATGTTCGATGCGCGAACGCGGCTAGCTGAACAGGTTCTTAATGAAGTACGAACTCATTTTCCTGATCAAGTTCGGGAAACAGTGATTCCACGATCAGTTAGATTGTCAGAGGCCCCAAGCTACGGTCAACCGGTGAACCAATATGACCCTTTAAGCAAAGGAGCTATTGCTTACAAAGCGTTAGCAAATGAAATAACTGAACAAACTATAGGTTTCAAAAATAACGAAAAAGGAATATACCGATGAGTCGACCTCTTGGCGGTTTAGGACGCGGTTTGGAAGCCTTAATTCCGAAAACAGAAGATTTTATTGATGATTCTGTTCCAATAGTAGATATCGGTGACGAGAAGAAAATAGACAACACAGAATTTTCGTTCGGAGATAGCGATACTAGATATAATTCAGATGTTTATAGAGAAATTGAATTATTAAAAATTCAGGCAAATAGCCAACAACCTCGTAAATATTTCGATACGGAAGCGTTAGAAGTTCTTAGAGCGTCAATTCTTGAATTTGGGATTTTACAACCCGTAGTTGTTAGAGCCATTGAACCTGCTGGTTATTTTGAGCTAGTTGCTGGAGAACGGCGCTGGAGAGCTGCTCAGCTCGCAGGATTGTCGACTATTCCTGCAATTATAAAAGTTGCAGACGATGAGACAACACTTGTTCAAGCCTTAGTTGAAAATATTCATCGACAAGATCTTAACGCTATTGAAGAAGCTGCAGCTTTTAAGCAACTTCTTGAAGATTTTGGTGTGACTCATAACGACTTAGGTGAAATGCTCAGCAAAGGACGAGCGACAATTACTAATTCGTTGAGGTTGTTGCAGCTTCCTCTAGAATCACAGAAATTAATTGTTAGTGGAGAATTATCTGCTGGTCACGGTAGAGCCTTGTTAGGGACTGATGATCTACTAGTTAGGAAGAGTTTAACGCGCCAGGCCATCAAGAAAGCGTGGTCCGTTCGGCAACTTGAGAGTGAAGTGAAAAAATTAACAAAGTCTGCAGATAAAACTGTGGATAACTCTAAGGACCGAACGACTGTAAAAAATGCTTCTTTCTTAGAAGTTGAAAAAAAACTCAGTGAACACTTTTCTACTACTGTAAGCGTTCATTCTGCGGGCAAAAAGGGAAAAGTGGAGATATCATTTGCCACTCTAAGTGACCTAGAGCGTATATATGATATTATTCAACCATAATAATATTAGTGAATTAAGTAAGAAAATTGACATCAATTTTTAATTATCCACAAGTTATAAACAATATTTATAATGGTTATCTATTAACTAGTAAAACCCTTCCCAAGAGCATTGCTAATTGCAGTGCAAATTGACGAAGCGATTGATTGATTGTTACGAACGAGGGTGTTGGCTGAGTCGAAGCGACATAAAATTGTAGGCATTTGAGTTTCTCGTAAAATTCGGAGTGCCATTCCTTTGTTTTCGATATCAGGAAAATATTGACTAAGTTCTATAACGAGTTTTTCAGCTAAGAGTGAGCCGACAGGACTCAAATAATGTTCACCCTGGAAATGACAAACTGATGAGTGATCGGACCGTATTTCTAGTGCTATAAAGAGGTCTGCTCCGTATGTATTTGCTTGAATTGCTTGAGCTGACGCATCTGGATGATGAATAGTTAGAACGTTCGCTCCTAACTCTCCAAGGGATCTTCTTAATGAGGCAATAGTGGCGTCAAGACCACCAGTTTCACTTAGAACAATTTTCTTGCCATTTAATTGAGTACCGAGTGAGTAAAATCGATCACGTTCTTGTAAAGATGCGAGTTCACCGAGTTTTAAGTTACGACCGTACCGTTTTAGGCTTTCCAAGGTAATACTGCCACAGACGCCGTCTGCAGTTAATCCAGCGTTAAGTTGAAAATCAGTGATTGCATCAGCAGTTTTTGATGTGTGAATACCATCAACATGTCCACTTTTAAATCCGAGAGTGCTTAGTAACTGCTGCACTTGAGCAACGTCATCGCCTCGTAGCGGGGGTTCATGCAGATAGAGGAGACGACCGCCTAAGTGGTAGCCAGCCTCAACGATTGCCGACCATGATTCTGGGCCACAGATACCATCTGTGTCTATTGCGCGTCGCTTTTGGAACGAGCGGAGAGAAGTTTCAGTTTTACCGCCAAAAATTCCATCGATTTCCCCGGGATCATGACTGAGTTTCTGGAGACGGCTTTGTAAGTCTCGTACGTGATTTCCGGCTGCACCGATACCAAAAGGACTCACTGATGGGAGAGAATCTATAGGAATTCACCTAATTCTTCGAGAAGAGCGCTTTTCGGTTTTGCCCCAACCATAGTTTTTGCTGGTTCCCCGTTTTGAAATAGAATTAGTGCTGGAATACTCATTATTCCGTATCTACGGGCTAGGTCTGGGCTGTCATCGACATTTACCTTGGCGATAGTCAGACCCTCTTCTTCTGTGGCGATTTCCTCTAAAATTGGTGCAATCATTTTGCATGGCCCACACCATTCAGCCCAAAAATCTACGAGAACAGGCGTCTCAGAGGATCCTATAGTCTCGTCAAATGTGTTCTCATCGAGGTTTTTAATATCTGCTGCCATACAAGACTCCTAAAATCGTATGCTCTGGAGCATACTCGCAACAGAGTTTGCTGCGTGGTTTAGTCGGGTTCTGTGACAGATAAGATTTCATAACGTAGCAGGATTAGTGGCCGTGTTCTTCTAACCAGCGCTCTGCATCGATAGCTGCCATGCAGCCGGATCCAGCCGCTGTAATAGCTTGACGGTAATAGTCATCTTGTACATCACCACAGGCAAATACACCATCAATAGCGGTGCGACTGCTATCTGGAAGTGTCACAAGATAACCGTTGTCTTTTAGCTCCAGATGGCCTTTGAATAGGTCGGTGTTTGGTCTGTGACCAATAGCAATGAAAAGTCCCTGAATCTTAAGGTCTAATTTTTCAGAGGTAATAGTGTTATTGAGAATAATCCCTTCAAGTTTTTCATCACCGTCTATCTGAGTAACCTCGTTATTCCAAAGAAATTCGAGTTTTGGGTTTTGAAAAGCACGCTCTTGCATAATCTTTGAAGCCCGTAATTCATCACGGCGGTGAATTAAATATACTTTAGAAGCGAAGCGCGTCAGAAAGATAGCTTCTTCAAGCGCGCTATCTCCACCCCCGACTACTGCAATCTCCTGATCCCTAAAGAAAAAGCCATCGCAGGTTGCACAAGTAGATAATCCATGGCCGATAAGGCGGCTCTCATTTGGGATATTTAACATGAGGCTTTGAGCCCCTGTGGAAATAATTACTGATTTGGCTAAGTGTGTATCATTACCTACGTTTATTTCGAATGGGCGATTACTAAAATTTACGTTAGTTACTTTTGCTGTGATGAATTCTGCACCAAACTTTTGTGCTTGGGATCGAAAATTACTCATTAGTTCAGGGCCCATGATGCCTTCAGGGAAACCTGGAAAATTTTCAACGTCTGTAGTTAACATGAGCTGGCCGCCTGGTTGGTCACTTGTTGAAGATGGTTCACCTTCAATAACGAGTGGGGAAAGGTTTGCGCGACCTGCATAAATAGCTGCTGTTAAGCCTGCTGGTCCGCTCCCAATAATGACAACGTCGCGAATTTCAGACACGATTAGTACTCCGAGGTTTTTTAATGGCAAAGATAAAGTTCATAAAGTAGATAAAGTTCAAATAGTTCGGCGTGACCATAGAAAAACACCAGCAATGTAAAATACGAGGCCTAATGCGAGGTAAGTGCTCCAAACTGAACCTGGTAGCGCAATATTTACTAGTCGTATAAGGCCTATGAGTAAAAATATTATAGTGATGATGGCTGAAACAGTGAGCATGACTCCATAAACCAAGGCTCTAACTAATCCTAAAATTGGGCCGGTGGTTTTATTTCGAACGCTTTCAATAAAATTAACGAAAATATCTGTTGCCTTGGTGTTGAAGCCTAAGTCTTGTTTTTTTTCGTTATTAGTAGTTTTAGAATTGGCCACGTCGACGATTCTATCGACATGGATATGATGTATGTGTAAAGACACAGATGGTTTAGCAGAGTCCTACTAATTACTTGCTGGTTTTCCATAAATAGATACGTCATGTATAGATACGCGATGGCCCCCAACAGGAAGTGAATTTCCTAAGTCGGTTATCCAAAGCAAAAGTGTAGAACCGGTTAGATCGGTGAAATTAACTTTAGTTATACCTTTTAATTCGACTAATGAAGTAATTGGAGAGCCCCAACTCCATTCGAGTAGTGAACCGGGAGTTTCATTAACGGCGTATAATTCAAAGCCCCAGTTGATTGCCGTGGCGCCGACTTCAATTAAATCTATTTGGTGGTTTTTACTGAGCTTAATTATTAATCCAACTCCGCTTTTGAGGCCCCCAAAGTTTCTTGAGTTGTATCGAGCTGTATTCCATCCCCGACTTGCATCACCATCATTGATTCGCTTTATTTTGTCAGGATGTTCAAGTCGGTCATCTCCTTCAGGGTCAAAATCTATGATGTCAATAATTGATAAGCGAGTACTTTTTGATGGAGTTTCGTTAGGAGATAAGTCTTCTAATAATGGAAGGACAGTGTTGTTTGTTTGTTGATCTGTGAATTTGTCACGACTGACTACTTGTTTAACATTTTCAACTAATGACGGGGCTAAGTCAGTTTTAGTCAGAAGGAGCCCAATACTGATAATAAGAACAGCTGCGCATACAATAGCGAAAATTGGTGCGAACCAAGTTTTTTCACTTTCTAAATAAGATGCTCCAGTAATACCTGCCTGAAATTCGAATGTTTTCAGTTCGTGAACGACAGATTGAAAGGCTAAAATTATCGCAAAGCTGCTGTTCCAGGGTGCTTGATCTGAGAGGGCTTTTTCCAATATTGGTCGGAGGGATGAAGGTATGGTCGGATGTATGGTTATTCGACCGTGCACATCAATTGTTGGGCTAGTTCCGACGATAAGAAGATGGCATAATCTACCTAGAGAAGATATGTCGTTTGATGGGCGCGCCGGGATTTTAACTGCATCTCCCGTAGGTGGTCCAACTGTTATCAAGGGAGTTCTGTCTTCTCTTAGTGCTATGTGATGAGCTTCGATACCTCCATGAGCAAAGCCTGCTTGATGAAGGGAAGCTAAGCCTTCACCAACTTGAATGACAATCTGCACTGCCTCATATGCAGAGAAACTTCCTCGTTCTTGCAGATCTTGAGCAAGATTGCGTGAAGGTAAACTCTCAGTAATTATTGCAAATTGGGTAGAGGTGGAAATCGTGTCATAAATATGGAGGAGAGAAGGGTGCTCAAGGCGTGAGAGAGCCTGTGCTTGCATTCTTACTCGCTGACCAATCTCAGTTTTTGTATCGGTTATACGAATAGTTACTGGGCGGTCAAGAGTTAAATCAAGTCCATTCCAGGACTCAACCGCTCCATCTTCAATTTTTTTATCCATTCGATATCGTTTGGATAAAAAGACCATACTTAGTTATTTGTTTGAAAAACAACGCCGATTGTGCCAAGTCCAGCATGGGCTCCAACCACTGGTCCAATTTGGCCAATCATTACCTTTGGAGTTACCAATGACTGGACTTGAGAAGCGAAACCATCGATGTCTTTACATGCCGCGTGCATGATGCTGATTCGTTCTATAGAGGGCGCATTCTCAGCAATTAAATTTATTAAATGTGCTAGTGCTTTAGATCTTGTTCGTTGTTTTCCGGCTGGCTCAACGACACCATTACGAACTTCAATTAGGGGCTTTATTGACAGAACTGAACCAAGGAATGATTGAGCTGCTCCTATCCGACCGTTTTTACGTAAATTCTCCAGGGTGTCAAGCGCTGCATGCACTTGAGTTTTTTTAGCTGCTTCAGAAACCATGGTGCTTATTTCGAGAACAGTTTGGCCTTGCATAGAAGCTTCTGCCGCTTGCGCCACTAGTGAGCCTAAGCCGAGAGTTACTGTTCGACTATCTATTACCGTGACATCAATAAGATCTGCTACTGCGCGCGCTGCGGCTTCGGCTGCTTCGATGGTAGCCGATAATGAACCGCTCAAAACAACCGTTACTACTCCTGAGCGGCCATCGGTTGCAGCTTGTCGATACATTTCTTCGAAAGCTCCGGGCGAGGGTGCTGCGGTAGACGGCAACTCTTCAGATATTTCACAACGTTCCCAAAAAGAGTCAGTTGATAATTCGAAACGATCAACAAATTCTTCAGAACCGAACCGAATTTTGAGAGGCACTATACCAATGTCTAGATCATCGACGATGTCTTGCGGAAGATCGCAAGAACTGTCGGTTATAATTTTCACTGATGTCATAATTTTTCTTTTTCCCTTGGCTATAGAGGGGGTTGTTTTGACTCAAAGCCTAAACGCATTTTAACTTTAGAGCTTATATCTAATGCAATAGGGGTTCGGATTACTAATGATGTACCAAAGTGAACTAGAAGCATGATTGAACCGGTAACTGTTATTTGCAACAAGGCAGTGTTGAATAAAAGTTGGTTAATTCCAATACCTGCAAAGCTAGCTACTAATGCAGGGGTGATATAGCGGTGAAGATTAGAAGAAGTAAGGCGTTTACGCTTTGACTTTATTAGAGCTATTTTCCTGAGGTGAAAAAATTCAAACCAGGCACCACACGATGCTCCAATAGCTAAGCCTACAGCGCCAAGTCGCGCCGGGAGTTCGTTGTTTAAGCGAACTGGGTCAGGGATGGGGGAAAAACGCAAAGACAAGTCGCCAAAGCCAATAATGGAATCACCAACAATCATTATCTGATCAAATTGAAACATTAGAATAATTCCGGTCAGAGCGGATATGAGTAACCTTTTAACTCCAATTTTTGCTGATGTACTTGTATCGCCGATACTGAATAGCAAGTTTTGTAGTAGTCGAGACCCCAATAGAGCTGGGATTGCCAGTGAGTAGGCCCCGAGGGTGATAGCGATCAGTGCTAAATCGTCCGAAGGAACTTTGTTGCGAAATCCGCCAAGATTAAAAATGGTGTCAACCAACGGTTTTCCGGCCACCAAATACAACGCAATAATTGCTCCAGCCATCCAAAGGATCTCGGGTAAACGCTTAGAGATTCTATCTGTTGAATCTTGAATATTTTTAGAACGGCTTAACTCTGGTAATTCGGCAGCAGCAACACTTGTCCCTAATAACGAAAGAGGTAATAAAAATAAGGCTTGTGCTGCGACCATTGCTGCCGCCGCTCCAATGCCTAACAATGAAGCCAGTGCTAAATCAATAAACGCTGAGATTTGGAGGGCCCCTCGTCCTAATATTGCTGGTCCTAACCGCTTAATTACTTTTCTTGATCCAACTGTTTTCCATTGAAAATTAAAGCGGATGTGTGGGTTTGAGCGAAGAGTAGTTGGTATTTGTATAAGTAGTTGAGCAAGAGCACCCGCCACTAGCGCCCATGAAAGAGCTTGTACTTGAGATAACTGTGTCCAATGTGAAAGTGAGACTGCTATCAGAACAACTATCTGTGTCATATTCCAAATAACTGGTGCAATGTATGACAAAAATAATTTTCGGTGACTATTTAAAATCCCTAGGCACCATGAGCTCATCACTAAAATTCCAGAGCCAATTGTGATTACTCGCATGAGTTGAACAGTTAAATCAAGCCGGTCATCATCAAATCCCCAGGCGATACAACGTGTTATCGGACGTGCCGCAAAAACTCCTATAGCAACTAACAGTGAAGTAACCACTAAAAGAAATGATGCTATTGCACCAGCTATTTGTCCGGCTTGAGCTGGATCATCATCGACACTTTTTGAATATTCTGGTATGAAAGCAGCTGATAAAGCGCCCTCACCAAGAAGATTCTGCAGAACATTAGGAATTTTCGTGGCTGCAGCAAATGCATCACCAACAAGTCCAATTCCTAAGACATTAGTGACCAGAGCAGCTCTTACTAAACCGGAGATACGTGATAAGAAAATCGCAGTTGCAGCAACGCTTGCTTTGGCCGAAGTCACTGTGATTTTCTCCGACGGCTATCTGCAATCCACCAGATAGCCAAAAATATTGCTGCTCCCAGTGTTAAGGCAAGTCCTACGCCAGTTGGGGCGGTAGCTCTAATTACAGATTGTGTTTCGCTTAAAACAAGTGAACCGTTTGGAGAAAGCAGTTCAATCTTAATCGGAAAAGATCCTGATGAAAGAGATCGAAGGTTATAACGATGGGTTGTAATTCCTGGTTCAAGAACTAAGGTCGTTGTTTCTCCGTCATCAAAGTCTTCGACGGTTATTTTTTCACTGATTATCCTAAGTTCAACTCGCAAAGCAGTCTTAGATCTATTTTGGAAACTAAAGGGTACTGCAGCGCTTCGAGATGTCATTTGAACGGTTTCTTCAGGGGGCGCATCCAAGAGACTGCTTCGTTGTCTCACATAGTCAATAATTGTTCGCCAGATAGTTTGTTGTTCTAGCTCCTTTAAATTATCTGAAAGCGAATAGAGAAGTTCTTCAGAAAAATTATCATGATCAGCGGCGTCTTCATCCCGGATCATTGAGCGGTAAGCACTGAGATGAGTCTTAGCTTTTCTGTATACAGAAAAATCTGGTCTTATTGTAGGAGCTGTATTTTTTAGTTCGTATTGAAGCGGCACTCCAGCTTCATTTACTGCAAGTGGTTTTCCGATAGCTTCGCTGGCTATTAAAGGTTCCATAAAGAACAGCGAAGAAATTCCTTCGAGTAAGTAGTCAGTAAATTTTGAGTCAACTTCGTCTGGACTGATGTCTAAAGTTATGAATTTAGGTGATTGTTGTGTGAAGGCTATGGTGGCTAGGTGCGATAGTGCTCGATGAGCTGCGCTTGAGGGGCTATCTCTAAGTTGTCGGGGGGCCAGATCATCGAATATTAGTGCTGTCATTAATGAATTTTGAGACTGAATCTCAACAGGTTGTCTTGGGTTTAAATTGCCAGTTGGAACAAGTGATTTTGATGATAAGACAGCATGCCGAATGCCTCTTGCCCAACGAGCGTCAAACTGGCTGACATCTGTGGGTTTAGTCTCTATCCAGAGAGTTGAAGGCGCTACTGATCCTATTGAGTTAAGAGTTTCCAGTCCTTTTTCAATTAGAAGAGATGCTTCAGTATCGAGGCCAGCGTTAGCAAGAAGTGCCTCATCTATGGGTATATATGAAGCCCGAACGAGCTCGTGTGACTGGTTATTTTGCTGCCATAACTTAAAAGTTGGAGTGTTTTGAAAGTCTTTAAATAATTTAGGTGGCGCTACTAGGGACATTGGCACGCTTTGGTTCTCATACAAGGTTGTAAACCAAGAAGCTACTGATCTGTCAAGTGACCTAGTTGAGTTGAAATTAACAGAATCAATTAAAATAATTTGAAGAGGTTCGGTTTCATCTGTGCTGCTTGGCACGCGTATTAGGTGAGTAATTAGGCCATCAACCAACTCTTGGCTGTTTGTGCGAAGCTCTAATGAAATAGGATAGACGCCAGGGCGGACGGCCCGAATCAAATATTGATCAAGTGCTTCGTTATCGTCGGTGATTTGAAGAGTGATATTTGCTATGCCGTTTTTGGATATTTCTATTTCAGAAATATTACTTGTCGCAGATGATAGAACGCCCCCGAGTTTTTCTCCAGTGGTTGAAAATAAGAAGGCCTGTTCGTCAAGCACTGGCTCATGCATAGTAATAATAAGTTGGTTGTCGCTGGGGAGAGGAGTTGGGAGCTGGACGTTGATATTGATTGACTCACCTAGTCCAGCTGAAAAACTTTGGGTAACTATGCTCATTTGATCGGAAGCCTGAGCGGCAGAGCTGTTGGATGTAGTGAACGTTAAAAAAAACAGGATGAGAATTGTTGACTTGAGGAATTTGTGTTCCGTTCTCATATAGAACCGCTTAATTTGAAGCGATGGTTTTCTAGATATTGAGACCTGTTCAACATGAGAAAAACTAGATGGTATTTCGTCAGGGTGACATTACGCAGATTTGAGCGCCGGTTGCAGAAACTTTGAATCTGGGTCGAGCGATAGACGGGCCAGCGCAGACCTGAAAAAACTGAGTTGGATGTTGTGTCTTTTCGCACTTAACTCTCCCGACTGAAAAGATAGTGCGCGCAATGGCGTTTTGGCAGTCGCGATTCAAACAAGAGTTTTTGCTGGAATAAATAGTTTAACCAGCTAGGCGTATTTCAACTTGTTCGAGAGCTTCTTCTTCTGTTACGTCCATACTTATTGAAAGTTCTGACACAAGTATTTGACGAGATTTGTCGAGCATTGATTTTTCTCCCGCTGAAAGACCTTTGGAAGATTCTCTGAGGGCGAGGTTACGAACTACTTCAGCCACTTGATAAATATCGCCAGATTTTAATTTTTCTTGATGATTTTTAAATCGTCTGCTCCAGTTAGCGGGTTCACGGATATCTTTTTTTGCTAAGAGCTCAAATAGGTCGGCTACATCATCCTCGTCAATTGGTGGACGCATGCCCACAGCATCAATCATGTCTGTGGGGACAGACAAAGTTAAGTCTCCGTGAGCTGTTTCTAAAATAAGGTATTCGCGTGTTTCTCCAAAAGCTTTTCGAGTTTCACGTGAAGTGATAAGCGCTGCTCCATGGTGGGGATAGATGACTCGGTCACCAAGATCAAACTTTAAGCCCATTAATTTATCTCCACGACGACGATCCGGGAAGTCCTAGAGTGCCAGATGATTTGTGTTATTACCAAAGAAAACTAGTGAATGACCTAAAGTTTTTTAC
>TARA_B110000438_G_scaffold74089_1_pt1 | contig 14215 bp, 10 predicted proteins | sample TARA_B110000438 | Tara Oceans TARA_B110000438 (sample SAMEA4398413) | marine metagenome | biome: Polar Biome; feature: [MES] marine water layer (ENVO:01000295) within the mesopelagic zone...; material: water (ENVO:00002006), including particulate matter (ENVO:01000060) such as...... | reverse complement strand
CATTGATTCGGGGTTAATACTAATGACTGCTCTTAACTGCTCTTCAATGATTTGCGTAGTGAGTTCCTGTTTTTTTTGTTCTAATGTTTCGCCAACACATAAAATTGGTATTAAATTATGATCAATAGCAGCATGAAATTTCTCCGCAACCATTTCATTAGTTTCATGCATAATAGCTCTTCTTTCAGAATGCCCTACAATGACATATTGACAACCAAGATCTGCAAGCATAGTGGCTGAAATTTCCCCGGTGTATGCACCTGATTTATATTCAGAGAGATTTTGCGCTCCAAGAAGAAGTGATGAACCTATAGTTTTATCTGCAGCAAGGCTTATTAAAGAAAATGGAGGGCAAATCAATAGCTCGCACGAATCATAGTCAGATGAGCCAGCAATAATGTCATCTATTAACGCAGATGCCATGACTGAATCGCCATTCATTTTCCAATTCCCAGCAACCATTAGGTTACGCATATTTATAAGCCTTTAAAAAAAACATGACAAGAGGGTGGCAAGGATACAGAGCATGTAATACCAAAGCAATCTGTCTTGATAAATCACTTATCTTATAATTAACTTAACTTTATCAACAAGCTGCTTTGTGAGTTTTACTATCAAGTCATAATCTTCACCTTCAACTGAAATTCTTACGACTGGCTCAGTTCCCGATGGTCTCAAGATAACCCTACCACAACCCATTAATTTAGCCTCAACCTCACTAACAACTAAAGCAATATCTTTGGATTTCATGACATCGAAATTACTTTTAATAGTAACGTTTTCAGTTATTTGTGGATATTTTTTAAGATTTTTTGTTAATTCACTCAGTGTTTTATTTGTTCGCGTCATAATTTCAAGTATTTGCAATGCAGTGATTAAGCCATCTCCAGTTTCAGCATAATCCATACATATCATATGACCCGAAGTTTCACCGCCAATATTGCCGCCTTTTTGACGCAACATTTCAAGAATATAACGATCTCCAACATCAGATCTTAAGAAAGGGATGTTTTCCTGTTTTAGCGCTATTTCCAAGCCCATATTACTCATTATAGTTCCAACGACTGGTCCTTTGAGTTTTCCTCTAGACTTCAAATCAAGTGCAAGTATATACAAGAGTTGATCGCCATCTAATAGCTCACCAAATTCATCAACCATTAATACACGATCACCATCTCCATCGAGTGCAATGCCAGCATTAGCTCCAATTGCTCTTACTGTTTGCTGTAATAGAGCGGGATGAGTGGAGCCACAATTTTCATTAATATTTTTACCATTTGGCGAACAGCCAATAGAGAGAATTTGTGCACCTAAATCATTAAAAATTCGTGGTCCTACTTTATATCCAGAACCATTAGCCCCATCAAAGACAATTTTGAATTTCTCTAAATTTTTTTCATTTTGAAAAGTTGAAATACAGAATTCTTGATAACGCTCCCTAGCAAGTGAATCAATGGATGCTCTACCAAGGTTTGCTGATTTTTTTGTCACAGGTGGTTTATCAATAAAATTTTCAATTTTCCTTTGCACATCATCACTAAGCTTAGTGCCCAAATGATTAAAAAACTTAATACCATTATCCGAATATGAGTTATGCGATGCGCTAATAACAATCCCTAAATCTGCTTTATATTTCTTTATGAGATAAGCGATAGCTGGTGTAGGAATTGGGCCTAAGAGTTTTACATCCATTCCTGCTGAGACAAACCCTGCCTCTAATGCTGACTCAAACATATAGCCAGATATTCTGGTATCTTTTCCAATAAGGACAGTTCCACCATTTGGAGCTAATACTTGAGCAGAGGCATTAGCTATTCGTAACGCAAACTCTGGAGTCATAGTATCTTGACCAACTCTTCCTCTTATCCCATCAGTCCCAAAATATTTCATAATATTCTATATCCTATTTATCGATAAAAGGTCTGTATTTTCAATTGCATGCATGATTTCTATCGCATCCACAGTGGCCGCAACATCATGAGTTCTAATTATATTTGCTCCATTTTTAATTGCCTCTATAGCCGCAACTAAACCGCCAATAAGTCTTTCATCTATGGATTTACCCGTCAGATCTCCTATTAATTTCTTACGCGATAAGCCTGCACAAATTGGCATGCTGAATTTTTTAAAACTATCCAAAGATTTAAGTAAAATTAAATTATGCTGCATATTCTTTCCAAAACCAAATCCAGGATCAATTATAATTCTATCTTTGGCTATTCCAGCATTTTGGCAATCATTAATTCTTTGCTCAAAGAAATTGAGGATATCATCTGGCAATTTATTGTAAGCAGGTTTATTTTGCATATTCATTGGCTGATTTTGCATATGCATTAAACATACCGCTTTATTTGATTTTGCAAATACCTCAAGAGCACCTGGTTTTTGTAGGGCAAAGACATCATTTACTAACTCTGCACCACTACTAATAGATTCTTTTATCACTTCTGGATTACCACTATCGATCGATATAATAATATTAGAGTTCTTTTTTATCATCTCAATCAATGGAATAACCCGATCAAGCTGAATCTGAGCAGGAATCTCCTGAGCACCTGGTCTTGTTGATTCTCCACCGATATCTATTATCGTAGCGCCATCATTTATCATTTTATAGGCGGCCGAGAAGGCAGCCTCTAATGAACCATATTTACCACCATCAGAGAATGAATCTGGTGTCATATTTATGACACCCATTACTTTAGGCAATGCCAAATCAAGCGTACGTTGACCTAAATTAAGTAACATACTTCTATGCTAGTATTTAGTGCTCACTAGCAGGTCCACCTATTACAGGCGGTGACGCATTCTTCTTTATTTTTGGGCTCTTAGCTGAAGATGCTTTTTTCTGACTTTTATCTTCCCAACCCTCAGGAGGATTTGGAACTCGTCCTTCCATAATATCTATTATTTGTGGACGATCAATTGTTTCATATCGCATTAGAGCTTCAGCCATTGCATCTAATTCATTTTTATATTTTTTCAGGATATCCTTAGCACGCTGATAATTTCTATCAATAATTGTTCTAATTTCTTTATCAATAGTTTGCGCTGTTTCTGGCGACACGTGCTGAGATTTTGTAACTGACCTACCAAGAAAAACCTCGCCTTCATCTTCACTATAAGTAAGCGGCCCTAATTTTTCTGATAGACCCCATTTTGTAACCATATTTCTCGCTATCTCAGTAGCTCTTTCAATATCATTAGATGCTCCTGTTGTAACTCCATCAGGGCCTAGTGTCATTTCTTCAGCAAGTCGCCCTCCGTATAGAGAAGATATGTTACTTTCTAATTTTTCTTTTGAGATGCTGTATTTATCTTCTTCAGGTAGGTACATGGTGACTCCGAGAGCCATCCCCCTGGGAATGATAGTGACTTTGTGCACTGGATCATGATCAGGGACGATATACCCTACAATCGCATGACCAGCCTCATGATAAGCTGTATTTAGTTTCTCTTTTTCACTCATGACCATTGAGCGACGTTCAGCACCCATCATTATTTTATCTTTTGCTTTTTCAAACTCATCCATACTGACAACGCGTTTGCTTTCTCTGGCTGCAAATAAGGCTGCTTCGTTAATCAAATTTGCTAAATCAGCACCTGAGAATCCGGGCGTTCCTCTGGCAATAATATTAGGCTCTACGTTATCCGCTAATGGCACCTTACGCATATGAACTTTAAGTATTGCTTCACGACCAAGTATATCAGGCAAAGGAACCACAACTTGTCGATCAAATCTTCCTGGTCTCAATAATGCAGGATCAAGTACATCAGGTCTGTTTGTAGCTGCAATCACGATAACCCCATCATTGCTTTCAAAACCATCCATTTCTACTAACATCTGGTTAAGTGTTTGCTCTCTTTCATCATGACCACCACCAAGTCCTGCCCCACGATGTCGCCCAACCGCATCAAGCTCATCAATAAATATGATACAAGGAGCTTGCTTCTTAGCTTGCTCAAACATATCACGAACCCGAGATGCACCTACACCAACAAACATCTCGACAAAATCAGAACCCGAAATAGAAAAAAATGGGACTTTCGCTTCGCCAGCAATGGCTTTAGCTAATAAGGTTTTACCTGTTCCTGGAGGGCCCACAGTTAAAACACCTCTTGGAATTTTACCTCCAAGACGTTGAAATTTTGTTGGATCACGAAGGAATTCAACAACCTCAGATAATTCTTGTTTAGCTTCTTCAATTCCAGCAACGTCGGCGAATGTAATATTTATATTGTCTTCGCTGAGTAATTTTGCTTTGCTTTTGCCAAAAGACATTGCTCCACCACGACCACCACCTTGCATTTGCCTCATAAAGTATATCCAGACCCCAATTAAAAGAAGAATCGGGAATGAGCTTATGAGTAACTGCCCTATCAAACTCTGACTTTCAGGCTCTTCACCTGTGAAGCGAACGTTATTGTCCTCCATCAAGCCAATTAGTGCGTTGTTATCGGTTTCAGGGCTTATTGTATAATAAGAAAGGGGGTCTCTATCACCATAGGTGATTTTATCTCCCTGAAATTCAACACGCTGAACTTTACCAGTTCGAATTTGATTTAAAAAATCTGAATAATCCTGTCTTTCAACACCCGCGCCACTTATGCCATTAAGATTCTGAAAGACAGACATCAAAACAACGACAACGACTACAAATACCAATATATTTTTAGTTAAATCATTCACAGCGTGCTTCACTCCATTAAAAAATCGATGTTTACCTCAATTAGTATTGTAAATATCTTACAATAATCTAACCAAGATAGCTCTTTGCGATCAAATAAACCTCGCGACTATCGGGTCGTGAAGATTTCGGTTTAAACACCTTCACTTTTTCAAATTCCTGCCTTACTTCTTTTATAAAAACTTCAGAACCATAACCTTGAAATAATTTACAAATAAAATTTCCTTTCTTTTTTAGTGTTCTTTTCGCGATATCCAAAGCAAGCTCTACTAAATGCATGGACCTTGCTTGATCACTAATCTTTATACCACTTATATTGGGTGCCATATCGCTCATTACAAGGTCTATTTTTCTATTTTTTAATAACAAAAGCATTCTATTAAAAAATTCATCATCTGAGAAGTCTCCCTGAATAAACTCAACTGCGGGTAAGTAATCCATCGGTAAAATATCCAGTGCAATGATATCTACTTTTTCTTTTAGTTTTAAGCTGACATATTGACTCCAGCTTCCCGGTGAAGAACCTAAATCTATACAAGTCATTCCTGGGTATAAAACCTTCTCTTTATTATTAATTTCGTCTAGCTTAAATACAGCTCTCGATCTCCATCCCTCTTTCAGAGCTCTTTTTACATAAGGATCTCGATTTTGCCGGTCACGCCACTCTTTATTAGATTTACCCATATAATATTTCATTACTTTAAACAAATTAAAAATAATATCATTAAAATGCTGTTACAATTTGTATCTCATGATATTAAGCGAAACACATAAAAAATTCTTACGCGGTAAAGGGCATCTTCTAAAACCAATTATCACTATAAGCAGTCAGGGCTTGTCTCAACCTCTATTGGATGAGTTTAATGGCACAATCACTCATCACGAATTAATAAAAATTAGAGTCAGGAATCATGACAGAGCGTCTAAAAATATAATTTTCGATCAATTATGTGAAAAAACCAATTCGCTGCTTGTCGGTAAAATTGGTAATATTGCTCTTATTTATCGTCTTAATGAAGAAAATCAAAAAATAAAGCTCCCCAAGTAACCTCTTTATAAATTCTCAACTTATGCTGGATACTAGGTATAGATTACTGTAATAATCTCATATTCTTTTTCACCGCCAGGTGCCTGAAACATAATCTCATCACCCTCTAATTTCCCAATGAGTGCTCTCGCGATTGGTGAAGTATAAGAGATCATTCCAAGCTTAATATCAGACTCATCCTCACCTACAATTTTATAAGTAATTTCTTGATCAGTCTGCAAGTCAATAACTGTAACTGTTGAACCAAAAACCACTTTTCCTTGTGCGTTAACTGCAGTAATATCTACTTCTTGAGCATTCGCAAGTTTACTTTCAATCTCCTTAATTCTACCTTCGATAAAACCTTGTTGCTCTTTAGCAGCATGATATTCAGCATTTTCTTTCAAATCACCATGAGCCCTGGCTTCAGAAATAGCAGCAATAACTCGTGGTCGATCAATAGATTTCAAATTCTTTAGCTCATCTCGAAGCAACTGCGCTCCATGAACAGTCATTGGTACTTTAGTCATTAACTTAATTCCTTATGCAAGTCTTGCAGACGATTAACTTCGCTATCATTAATATGCTCGAGCGCTTCACAAGTCGCAATTGCAGCCCCAAGTGTAGTGTAGTAAGTAACTTGTTTTTTGACCGCTTCTGCTCTGATCGATGATGACTCAAAAATTGCTCTTTTACCTTCGGTTGTATTAACAATTAAATCTATATCTTCATTTTTTATCATATCAACAATATGAGGTCTACCCTCTCTGACTTTATTCACTCTCTTGCAATCTATACCAGCTTCAGTCAACTCTTTTGCGGTACCATGAGTAGCCACTATATCAAAACCTCTAGATATTAAAATTCTAGCTAGTCTTATAGCGTCACTTTTATCTCGATTTCTAACACTCATTAAAGCTGTCCCTTTTAGTGGCAAAATAACACCTTCTGCGAGTTGTGCTTTTGCATAAGCCTCACCAAAAGTCTTTCCAATGCCCATTACTTCGCCAGTTGATTTCATTTCAGGACCAAGAATCGGATCCGCTCCTGGAAATTTAATAAATGGAAAGACTGCTTCCTTGACAGAATAGTATGGCGGAACTACTTGTTTGATATATCCCATTTCTTTGAGATTCTCACCAACCATAACTCTTGCAGCGATTTTAGCTAAAGAAACGCCAGTTGCCTTAGAAACAAAAGGTATTGTTCTTGAGGCTCTTGGATTGACTTCTAGTATATAAATATCATTATTTTGAATGGCGAACTGAGTATTCATCAGACCTATTACATTTAAACCATGAGCAAGTTTCTTGACCTGCTTAATGAGGTTTTTTTGTATATTTTTACTGAGACTAAAAGGCGGAAGCGAACAACCAGAATCACCAGAATGTACTCCAGCTTGTTCAATATGCTCCATAATTCCACCAACAAAAGTATTTTCGCCATCACAAATAATATCAACATCTACTTCAATAGCTAAATCCAGAAACCTATCTAATAAAACTGGGCTATCATTCGAAACACTGACCGCTTTGGTCATATACTCACCCAAATCTTTTTCGTTATGTACTATTTCCATAGCTCTGCCACCCAATACATAGGAAGGGCGAACAACTAATGGAAAACCAACATCAGATCCCATTTTTATAGCTTCATTTTTTTCAGAAGCAGTCCTATTTGGAGGTTGCAGAAGATCAAGATCTACAATTAATTGCTGAAAACGCTCTCGATCTTCAGCCAAATCAATTGAATCAGGAGAAGTACCTATAATTGGAGCTCCTGCAAGCTCTAAAGAGCGAGCTAGTTTTAAAGGTGTTTGTCCTCCATATTGAACTATTACACCCTCAGGCTTTTCAAGATCAATGATTTCCATGACATCCTCAAAAGTCAAAGATTCAAAATATAGCCGATCAGAGATATCAAAATCAGTCGAAACTGTTTCTGGATTACAATTTACCATAATCGTTTCGTATCCAGCTTCTTTGAGGGCCATAGATGCATGGACACAACAATAATCAAACTCAATACCTTGACCAATACGATTAGGCCCGCCCCCAAGGATCATAATTTTTTTATTTATACTTGGCTCTGATTCACAAGCCTCATCATAAGTAGAATATAAATACGCTGTATTGGTTTCAAATTCTGCAGCACAAGTATCAACTCTTTTAAATACTGGCCGAATACCATGATTAACTCGATGCAACCTCATTATAGATTCATCGATATTCATAAGTGATGAAAGTCTCGCGTCTGAAAATCCTTTCTTCTTTAATCTTAATAAATATTTCTTATCAAGATCTTTATAGCTAAAATCTTTGAGGGCTTTCTCTTCATTTATAAGATCTTGAATTTGAATTAGAAACCAAGGGTCAATACCAGTCAAAGAATAAGCTTCAGAGAGCTCTAGCCCAGACCTTAGTGCATTTGCTAGATGCCATAACCTCTCAGCACCAGGAAACTTTAGTTCTTCTCTAAGCTCATACTCATCAAGCTCTGTATTTAGATCATTTACCTGCTCATCAAGACCACTAGCACCTATCTCTAAGCCTCTAAGTGCTTTTTGCAGTGATTCTTGAAAATTACGACCAAAAGCCATCACTTCACCAACTGACTTCATTTGCGTAGTTAATCGATCATTTGCACCAGGGAATTTCTCAAAAGTAAATCTTGGGATTTTTGTAACAACATAGTCAATTGATGGCTCAAAAGAGGCTGGTGTAGCACCACCTGTAATCTCATTTCTGAGTTCATCCAGAGTGAATCCAACAGCTAATTTTGCTGCAATTTTTGCAATCGGAAAACCTGTAGCTTTGGATGCAAGTGCAGAGGAGCGAGAGACTCTAGGGTTCATTTCAATTATTAATAATCGGCCATCATCGGGATTGAGAGCAAATTGAACATTTGATCCCCCTGTTTCTACACCTATTTTCCTGAGAACATCAAAAGAAGCATTTCGCATTCTTTGGTATTCTTTGTCAGTTAGAGTCTGCGCTGGCGCAACTGTAATAGAATCTCCAGTATGAACACCCATTGGATCAAAATTTTCTATAGAGCATATGATTATACAGTTATCATTCTTGTCACGAACCACCTCCATCTCAAATTCTTTCCAACCAATAACAGATTCTTCGAGCAAAATCTCTGTTGTTGGCGACATCTCCAAGCCATGGCTAACTATCTGCTCAAACTCTTCATTGTTATAAGCAATTCCTCCACCACTTCCGCCCATAGTAAAAGAAGGCCTGATGATCGTTGGATATCCTACAATTTTTTGTTTAGTCAAAGCCTCATCTAAAGTGTGTGCAATTTCAGCCCTAGGACTTTCAAGGTTTATCTCAGCCATTGCTTTTCGGAATTGCTCACGATCCTCAGCCATATCTATAGCTTTTTGAGAGGCAGCAATTAGTTCGACATTATACTTATCAAGCACACCTTCTCGAACCAAATCTAACGCACAATTTAATGCTGTTTGGCCCCCCATTGTTGGTAATAGTGCATCTGGTTTTTCTTTCTGTATTACTTTTTCAAGCGCCTTCCAGTGCACTGGCTCAATATAAATAGCATCAGCCATTTCAGGGTCAGTCATAATGGTCGCAGGATTAGAATTTACTAAAATTACCCTAAAACCTTCTTCAGTAAGTGCTTTGCAAGCTTGTGTGCCAGAATAATCAAACTCACAGGCTTGCCCAATTACGATTGGACCAGCCCCTATAATTAGAATACTTTTAATATCATTTCTTTTTGGCATAAATATTTTACATTAAATAAAGTTAATAATTATCTGTTTTTATTGTAATTTTCTATCATATTAATAAATTTGTTAAATATCAACATTAAGTCATGCGGACCCGGGCTAGCTTCTGGATGACCTTGAAACCCATAAGCTACTTTTCCTTTAACGCTAATTCCCTGCAATGTATTATCAAATAAAGATCGATGTGTAACTTCCAGCTCCTCTGGCAATGAACCTTCATCTACTGTAAAACCATGATTTTGGCTAGTAATGACAACATTCCCTGAAATCGTATCTATAACTGGATGATTGGCGCCATGATGTCCAAATTTCATCTTCATAGTTTTGGCATTACAAGCCAGAGCCAATAATTGATAACCCAAACAAATTCCAAAAATAGGAATCGATGTATTCAAAAGATCTTTAATTGTTGAAATTGCATACTCACAAGCACCTGGATCACCTGGGCCATTTGATAAAAAAATTCCATCTGGATCATAAGAGAGTATCTGCTTGGCAGAACTTTCAGCAGGAAGAACTGTTACCCTACAACCCAAATCTACCAGGAGCCTTAGTATATTTCGTTTAACCCCATAATCTAAAGCAATAACATTAAATTTCTTGTCTTTTTTAGAGTGATCACTTAGACGGTTTGAGAAACAGCTACCCTCTTTCCATTCGTATAATTTCTCAGTACTTACTACTTTTGCTAAATCCATCCCAGTTATTCCAGGAAATTTTTTAGCTTCGTTCAGTGCGTACTCAAGATCAATATCTCCAGCCATTATACATCCAGACTGAGCTCCCGTTTTACGGAGTAATGTTGTTAGTTTTCGCGTATCAATTTCAGCAATGGCAACCAATTTATTATCGTGAAGAAATTCGGCAAAACTTTGCTCTGAACGCCAACTACTTGCAGACATTGATGCATTACGAATAATTAGTCCAGAAGCTTGGATTTTACTCGATTCCATATCCTCAACATTAGCTCCAGTATTTCCTACATTAGGATACGTAAGAGTGATAATTTGTCGGCAATAGGAAGGATCACTTAATATTTCTTGATAACCTGTCATTGAGGTATTGAAAACTACCTCACCAACTGTTGAGCCGTTAACACCAATAGAAGTTCCATAAAAAATTGAACCATCTGCTAACACTAAAATTGCTGGCACGCTCAAAAAAAACTCCTGCTGATTAAATTAATAATCATCAAAATTAACCTTATTCATAAAATAAAAAAAAGAAAATATGACTTCCATCGAAAAACATCCTAATCAGATACACCTAAAGTTTACTCAAGGTAATTAATCTTCGCCAGAGAATTGATTAAAAATCTATTACTTTTTTTAAATTTAAATTAAATTCACAGATTATGAAGCAATACGATCAAAAAAGTTTTTTACGGAACTTAGCCATCCACCTGCTCGAGGGCTATGCTTATCCCCTCCTTCTCTGATTGATAGATACAATTCCTGCAAGAGCTTTTCTTGCTTATTGGTTAAATTAACCGGCGTTTCGACAGAAATTGTTGCATACAAATCACCGATTCGCTTTTCACGGGCTGTTGAGACACCTTTTCCGCGCAATCTAAATACTTTTCCCGATTGAGTTCCAGCGGGAACTTTCAAAGAAACACTGCCATTAAGAGTTGGAAGTTTTACGTCACCACCTATCGATGCTATCAAAATTGAAATTGGAACTTCGCAAGCAATATTTGCTCCATCACGTTCAAAAATTTTATGAGGATTTACATTTATTTCTACATATAAATCACCCGCTGGGCCACCATTTTTACCCGCCTCACCTTCTCCAGTCAAACGAATACGATCACCTGTGTCTACACCTGGTGGGACTTTCACAGACAATGTTTTTATTTTAGATATTCGCCCTTTGCCATAGCAAGCTGAACAAGGATCAGTGATAACCGTTCCATTTCCTTGGCATTTTGGACAAGTCTGTTGAATAGAAAAAAAACCTTGCTGCATTCTAACTTGACCAGCACCATCACAAGTAATGCAATTAGAAGGCTGCGATCCTTTTTTTGCGCCACTTCCGGAACAAGCTTTGCAGCTTACTTGCGTAGGAATATCAATAGTAATTGAGTCACCTGAAATAGCCTCCTCAAGATTTAAACTTAATTTATGTAATAAATCTGCGCCTCGAAATACCTGACTCCTTCCACCGCCGGATCTTCCTCCACCAAAGATATCGCCAAAAACATCGCCAAAGATATCACCAAAACCTTCCGCACTTGATGACCCACGAGTTTGACTTAAGCCATCATGCCCAAAACGATCATAAGTTTCTCGTTTTGAACTATCACTGAGCGCTTCATAAGCTTCTTTAACTTCTTTGAATTTTTTTTCGGCACCCGTATCATTTTTATTTCTATCCGGATGAAATTTCATAGCCAGACGTCGATAGGATTTTTTTATATCATCTTTCGATGCATCCTTTGCAACGCTTAATACATCATAATAATCACGTTTAGCCATATTATAAATTACTGTTAATTATTGAATAATTATTTAAAAAAATCATAGGGCAATATCACTTACCTTATGATTCGAATTTTACAAAAAGAAAAACGCTCTTATTTATCTGATTTTTCTTCTTCCGTTTCTTTTTCTTCTTTCACTTCCTCAAATTCTGCATCAACAATATCATCTTTTTTATTATCACTATTTTGATTATCTTCAGAATCATCAACATTTTCAGCTTGTTCAGCGTATAACTTTTGAGCTATTTCGGCTGATGCTTCAGCAAGAATTTTCGTTTTAGCTTCTATCGAATCTTTATCATCACTATCTAAAACAGTCTTTACATCTGCAATAGCATTCTCAATCTTAAGCCTTTCATCACTTGAAACTTTTTCACCCAACTCACTTAAAGTTTTTTCTGAACCATGAATAAGACTATCCGCTTGATTACGAACATCAATTAGTTCCCGAAATTTTTTATCTTCTTCTGCGTGACTAGCAGCATCAGAAACCATTCTCTCAATTTCATCATCATCAAGCCCACTTGAAGCCTTAATAATTATATTTTGGCTCTTTCCGGTCGCTTTGTCTTTTGCTGAAACATTCAAGATTCCATTTGCATCAATATCAAATGCCACTTCAATTTGTGGCATTCCTCTGGGAGCAGGAGGTATATCGCTTAGATCAAACCGCCCTAGAGATTTATTATCCTGACCACGTTCTCTTTCTCCTTGCAATACATGAATAGTTACCGCTGTTTGATTGTCATCAGCTGTAGAAAAAACTTGTTCAGCATTAGCAGGAATAGTGGTATTTTTTTCTATTACCTTAGTCATCACTCCACCTAAAGTCTCTATACCAAGAGACAATGGTGTAACATCAAGTAGAAGTACATCTGTTACATCACCTGCCAGAACCCCGCCTTGAATAGCCGCACCTAGGGCCACAGCTTCATCTGGATTAACATCCTTTTTAGGCTCTTTTCCAAAGAAATTTTGCACTTCCTCTTGTACTTTAGGCATCCTTGTCTGTCCGCCAACTAAGATCACATCATGAATCTCATTTACCTTAAGGCCCGCATCTTTTAATGCAACCTTACAGGGAGCAATGGTTCTTGTTACCAAATCCTCAACCAAAGACTCAAGCTTAGCTCTAGTTAATTTGATATTAAGATGCTTTGGACCACTCGCATCAGCAGTTATATAAGGTAAATTTATCTCAGTTTGTTGACTACTTGATAGTTCAATTTTGGCTTTTTCACCAGCCTCTCTCAACCGCTGCATTGCCAAAGGATCACTAGAAATATCAACTCCACTATCACGCTCAAATTCTTTTGCTAGATAACTTATAATCTTTAAATCAAAATCTTCACCTCCAAGAAAAGTATCACCATTAGTAGCTAATACTTCGAATTGATGCTCTCCATCAACTTCTGCAATTTCGATCACTGATACATCAAATGTTCCACCACCTAAGTCATAAACGACAATTTTCTTATCGCCTCGTTTTTTATCCATTCCATATGCCAAGGCAGCTGCCGTAGGCTCGTTAATGATACGCTTCACATCAAGACCCGCAATTTTACCAGCATCTTTTGTTGCTTGCCTTTGAGAATCATTAAAATATGCAGGGACAGTTACGACGGCCTCTGTAACTTCCTCGCCAAGATAATCTTCAGCAGTTTTCTTCATTTTCATTAAAACTCTTGCTGAGATCTCTGGAGGTGACATTGGTTTCCCCAACCCCTCAACCCATGCATCTCCATTCTCTGCTTTGACAATTTTGTATGACACCATGTCTATATCTCGCTGAACGACTTCTTCATCAAAGCGTCGACCAATTAAACGTTTTACGGCAAATAATGTATTTTCCGGATTGGTGACTGCCTGTCGTTTTGCAGATTGACCGACAACCACTTCATCGTCTTTTACAAAAGCAACAATAGATGGGGTAGTTCTATCACCCTCACTATTCTCAATGACTTTTGGCGTATCGCCCTCCATCACGGCAACACATGAATTCGTTGTCCCTAGATCGATTCCGATAATTTTACCCATAATCTTGTAACTCCAACTTTAATAAATTTAAATAATTCTTTTTTCAGATAGCCTTTAGATGGGGGCTAATCCTAAGCTTTCAAGCACTTAATTCCTAAAAGCCATAATTAACTAGATATTTCTAGCTATTAATTTTTAGGATCAGATGCAACAATAACTCTGGCTGGTCTTAATAGTCGTTTGTTTAGCGTGTAACCTTTTTGAAAAACGGTTATCACAGAACC
>TARA_B110000438_G_scaffold105224_1_pt1 | contig 14235 bp, 9 predicted proteins | sample TARA_B110000438 | Tara Oceans TARA_B110000438 (sample SAMEA4398413) | marine metagenome | biome: Polar Biome; feature: [MES] marine water layer (ENVO:01000295) within the mesopelagic zone...; material: water (ENVO:00002006), including particulate matter (ENVO:01000060) such as...... | reverse complement strand
GCCTTATGTGCAGCGAGAATAGTTTCTTCGCTATCAACTGCGATTGTTACCCGAGCGTCGCAGTGGGCCATAGCAGCTAGTCGGAGAGGATCTAATAACTCGTTAGCTAAGAGAAGATCGGTACCGAGTCCAGCCGCTGCTAAACCAAGGACCTCTCGCGCTGTTGCACAAGTAAATCCTGTGTGACCCAGCGCATGTTGGCGAGCCGCTAACTGAGTCATTTTGTGCGCTTTGACGTGCGGTCTTAGTCGTGTCCCGGGAATCCGCTCAGCCATAGTCTGGAGATTCCATTCTAAATTATCGAGATCTGCGCAGAGCGCCGGCGTTGAAACTTCTTCGATGTCCATGTAATAGAGTTTAGAACGACATCGGTCCTAACGCCGCAAGCGGATAACCTCCAAAGCATGCCTCTGATACATCCCGAACCAGCATTGTCCACCGGCGCTCCTGCCGGACCAGGAGAAATCTACAACCGACTTCTCAACGATCGTATTGTTTTCCTCGGAACAGAGGTTGATGATGACATAGCGAATATTCTGTGCGCTCAGATGCTCTACCTAGAAGGTCAAGATCGCGAGAAAGATATCTGGCTGTATATCAATAGTCCAGGCGGGTCTGTTACGGCGGGCATGGCTATTTATGACACTATGCAGTTCCTTAGTTGTGATGTAGCTACTGTTTGTATGGGCTTGGGCGCATCAATGGGCCAGTTCCTTCTAACAGCGGGAGCTGCCGGGAAGCGCTACTGCTTGCCTCACGCGCGAGTAATGATGCACCAACCCTCAGGTGGAGTGCGAGGACAAGCCTCTGATATAGCGATTCAAGCTGAACAAATGTCTTACATTAAAAAATTGATGGCTGAGATAATTGCGATGCATAGTGGCCAAGAAGTGGATCAGGTGACAGCGGACAGTGAAAGAGATCGATGGTTCACAGCCGAACAAGCCAAAAGCTATGGCCTCTGTGACCACGTTATAGTGAAGCGCGGAGAAATTAATTAAGCCGACGTGAGCTAGGCTTTCGGGCCTGGCGAGCAAGCTCGAGCTGTATAGGCGTTGAATTTGTCCACAGCCGGGTATAGAGACGCTGCAAAGGCCTGCTGCACTGCACTCAGAGCAGCAGCTCTCTCAAGTGGGCTGTCGAAGTCGCTGTTTGACACAGCATCTGCGAGAGCATTAATAAATGCTGAAATAATAGCCGCATCTTTTTGATTATTGTTTGGTGTTTCTTCTAAGACTTTGGTCATAAGATTAGCCGTTTGTCGAATAGCAAGGCGAACTTTGGCGTCGTCGTTTGTCGATATGTCAAGGCTTAAAGCATCGTTTAGCTGTAATTCTGAGATAGAGCGGCAGAAAGACTGTGTACTGGGCGAATCATTTTTTCCGCAGCCGAAAGAACTAAGGACCAAGAGAAAACTCAATAGTAGAAGCGAGGATGCTCTCAATCGACTTGGGCTTCTAGCGCTAGTTGTCGAAGGCTTTGAACTCCGAACTTCAATCCTTGCTCATATTTGTACAGAGCACTTCCAGAAACAAGAACATTTGCACCTGCAGCTGATGCGCCCGAAATAGTTGAGGATGAAATTCCTCCGTCAACTTCTATGTCGATATCGTGCCCACTAGCTGTAATCATTTGACGTAAAGCGCGAACCTTCGGTTCCATAGACTTTATGTATGCTTGCCCACCAAATCCGGGGTTGACAGTCATAATAAGAACCATATCTAAAAGATCTAAGACATGTGCCACAGCATCTAGTGGCGTCGCAGGATTGAGGGCAGCTGCTGGTCTGCAACCAAGCTCACGGATAGCACCTAAGGTTCTATGGAGATGTGGCGTTGTCTCGACATGCACTATTATCATTTGACACCCGGCCTCGACATAGGTGTGTAACAACTCGTCTGGGTTTGCCACCATAAGGTGGGCTTCAAACGTTACATCAACATGGGGTCGGCAGGCGGCTATGACATCAGGTCCGAAGGTCAAATTTGGAACGAAAACTCCATCCATAACATCCCACTGGATGCGGTCTACTCCGGCTTTTTCGAGAGCAATACATTCTTCTCCCAAACGAGAAAAATCTGCAGGAAGTACAGATGGAACGATTTCTATAGAGCGTGGCATGTTGTTGACCGTAGCCTGGTCAGAGTGCTTATGAGAGTCAACATTCATGATCTTGCAATCGGTGGTGATGGAGTCGGCCGTCTTAATGATGGTCGAATCGTATTCGTGCCGGGTTCAGCGCTTAACGATGAGTTAGAAATAGAACTTACTGAACAGAAAGACAAATTCGCTAGAGGTATCATTAAGAACATTTTACACCCTGGCGATGACAGAAGAGAGCCTCCGTGTGAGAACATTCTGCGCGGTTGCGGTGGCTGTGACTGGCAGCATCTGAATGAAGATGCTCAAGCTGAAGCAAAAATCGCTGTTGTTGAGTCAGCGTTACGAAAGCTTCAACAAGAAGAAGTTCCCGAAGTTGGCTACGTCTCAGGGCCAAATTCTGTTGGGTATAGAACGACCGTTCGCTTAGGAATAGAAGAAGGGCGCCCAGCTTATCGGAGCCGGTCATCTAACGACTTGGTGCAAGTGTCTGACTGTCTGGTAGCGCATCCGTCGATACAGGACATCATTGCTACAGGGTTCTTCGGAAATGCTGCTGAAGCGGTGATACGCGTCGGAAGTCGAACAGGCGATCGTTTAGTATTGGGCGAGCCTTCGACGGAAGGTTTTGTATTACCTGAAGGGGTTCAAGTCATCGGACGTAATGAAGCTCGTAAAGGAAAAAAAGCGTTTATTACTGAAGAGGTAGCGGGTATTACTTGGCGTATCTCAGCCCAGTCTTTTTTCCAGAGCTCTCCGGAGGGAGCTGAAATGTTAGTTGCGCTCGCTGCGGAATGGCTGGATCAAAAAAATGCTGGTGAACGAGCCATGGTAGATCTTTACGCCGGCGTAGGGTTGTTCTCTGGAACGATAGGCGACTGGTTCGACAAAGTAACTGCAGTTGAGTCATCGATATCTGCGACTCTTGATGCAGAGCATAATCTGGGCGACCACGTAACTATAGTCCGCTCCAACGTAGAAAAATGGGTGCCAGAGCTAGCAGACGTGGTAATAGCAGACCCACCTCGCGGCGGGCTCAAACAAAAAGCAGTAGATGTTATTTCTGCAACGAGAGCACCACATGTGCTGCTTGTTTCGTGTGACGCTGGAGCCTTGAGCAGAGATTCCAGTCTGATGAGAACTGCTGGATATCAACTCGATCAAGTAGACGTGCTAGATATGTTTCCGCAGACAAGTCACGTTGAAGTAATTACTGGTTGGATTCGTTATTAGAGAAAGCCGACGCCTGCGATAGCAGGCGTCGGCTCATCTACAAAGCGGGTTATTATTTTTTGTTTAGCTAAGACGTTCTATGACCATGGCCATACCTTGGCCTCCGCCTACGCACATGCTCTCAAGACCGAAGGTCTTATCGGAGTCCGTTAAACCGTTAATCAACGTTGTCATGATGCGTGCCCCTGTTTGACCAAATGGATGTCCGAGCGCAATTGCTCCACCATTAACATTGAGTTGGTTTACCATGTCGATTCCAAGTTCATCTGCGGAAGGTATTACCTGCGCAGCGAACGCTTCATTAATTTCGACAAGATCAATGTCTTTCATGGTCATTCCAGCGCGCTGAAGTGCCTTCTTGATCGCTTCGATAGGACCTAGCCCCATGATTTCAGGGTTGAGGGCTGATACGGAACTAGAAATAATTCGAGCTAATGGTGTGATTCCTAGCTCTTCTGCCCGTTTCCGGCTCATAACAACGACGGCTGCCGCTCCATCATTTAATGGGCAAGCGTTAGCAGCAGTTACTCGTCCATCAGGGCGGAAGGCTGGCTTCATTTGGCTAACAGCCTCAAGAGTGACTCCAGCTCGAGGCCCATCGTCCTTACTGATGATTGTCCCGTCTGGCAGTTGGATAGGGGTGATGTCAAGTTCGAAGAAGCCTCGATTGATAGCTGCTTCAGCTTTATGTTGGCTCATTACTCCGTACTCATCCATGGCCTGTCGACTTACGCCTTTGAGCTCAGCTACGTTCTCAGCTGTCTCACCCATTGAAATGTATAAGTCGGCAAGTCCTTCGGCAGGAGTCCAAACGCCGTGGCCGCCCTCGGAGCGAACTTTACTTCGAGCTCCTGGGCCTTTGAAAATAGGGTTGACGGTGTCTGGAAGGCTATCGGAATTGCCTTTGGCGTAGCGGGAGACACACTCGACGCCGGCTGCAATAAAGGCGTCACCTTCGCCAGCTTTAATAGCATGCGCAGCCATGCGAATTGTTTGTAGAGATGAAGAGCAGTATCGATTTACAGTGGTTCCTGGCACATCTCCTAAACCCGCAAGAAGTGCTGTGGCGCGACCAATATTAAACCCCTGCTCGCCGCCTGGAGAACCTGTCCCCATAATAAGATCTTCTATTTCTTCTTTAGGAAGTTCTGGAACCTTCTCCAGAAGCTTAGTTACGATTTGTGCGCTCATATCATCTGGACGCATCTCTGTCAGTGAACCTTTAAAGGCTCGACCGATAGGGCTTCTTGCTGTGGCTACTATGACCGGATCGGTCGCTGAATCGGTGCTCATTGTTGTCCCTTCATAAGAATTTAGCTGCGGCGGTTACATTAGCCGGCCAGATGGGCAGATGTGCTTTTTGTATGAATAGGTTTTAACATTAAGGAGAGCAAATCGCGCTGGTGACAGACAGTTGTGCCCAGAATATGCTGCCGAAGCAACAAGAAATACTGCGTTTGTATAGACGTGTGAATAATTAGGATACAAAGCAGAAAGAATTGGAAGTTAAGTAGATGAGACTTGTGGCAGCGAAATTACTTTTAGCAGTTGTGGCACTGGCTGGTTGCTCAGGCAATAATTTAGATACTGAAAAACTCAGTCATACAAGTCAAGAATCTGAATCAGGGCATAGCCATTCCCACGATGACACAGTCGCATCTGACTATAGTCTCGACGTTCCATTTGACTCTGAATTGATAGATGTGAAGAGTTCGTTTCAAATAGAGCAAGGTGAGTTAGTTGGGGGTATCCAGAGAGTGCGAGCACAGATGGGTGAAGTGGTAGCTTTAGCTGTCGAGTCTGACACGATAGAAATTTTGCACCTTCACGGCTACGACCTTGTCGCAACAATTGAGCCTGGAATTTCTGCTGTACTGGTTTTCGAAGCCTCAATTCCAGGGATTTTCGAGATGGAGTTGGAGAACGCAGGCGTGCTTATAGCTAAAGTGGAGATTCGATGACGCCGCTTGCACATGGGATTGGAGCGAGAGGAGATCTCCCACTATCTGTTGGGACTCTTGCAGTCGTCGCTGGAGCTGCACTGTTCGTTTCGTTTGCCGCCTTGCTGGCCGGTTGGAAAGAGCCACGGCTTGCTGGAATAGCTAAGGGACGGCCTGTATTTACTGTTAGCTCAGGCGCAGCACTTTCGGTCACAGGCATAACGAGAATAGCTGGAGCGCTTGCTGTTGGGGTCTCGCTTTGGTCTGCGCTTTTCGTAGAAGATAGCACAGTGGAAAATATTGCTCCGCGAATGGTCTATGTGCTTTTCTGGATTGTGATTCCTCTCAGTTCAGTGATATTTGGTGACTTGTGGCGTCTTTTTAGTCCGTTCGAAGCGATCGCTGCCTTAACTAAGAAATTTAGGCATGCCCAGCCAATTGTGAAGAACTCTCAATCACTATATGGAGCAGCTTTTTTTCTCTTACTGTTTCTATGGCTAGAGCTATCGTTTCACCGGCCGGCCGGCCGGACACCGCTGGCGATAATGCTTATCGTTTGGATTGGGTGGTGCAGCCAAGGTGCTGTTCGAGGAGGAACTACCTGGTTAGGCAATAATGACCCATTAGCTGTGCTGACGCGTCTTATGTCTTCTGTATCGTGCTTCACAGTTCGAAAAAATCGACTGGTGGTTCGTAGGCCTATTGTTGGCTTAGCGGAAGTGCCTACTCAACGTGGGCTTGCTGCTGTGGTGCTCGTGGTCCTCGGGGGAACTTCTTTCGATGGATTGTCGCGGACAGATTGGTGGACTTCTTTAATAAGCGGGAAAATGGACTGGGCTCGAACGCTTGTCAATACCCTGGGTTTGTTATTTGTAACAGCGTTAATCATTTCTCTGTTTCTCGGTGCAGTCCGGTTAATGCAACGTAAGGATGAGAACAGCGACCCAATGTTCGAAGATGGATTTGCTGTCTCGTTGATACCTGTGCTTATCGGGTACGGAGTAGCTCACTATTTTTCAATGGCTATTTTCGAAGGCCAATTTTTGTTGATTCAGGCCAGTGATCCATTTGGGTTTGGGTGGGACCTTCTTGGGACGCGAACAAGCTATGTCAACTATCGGCTAGTGAGCTCAACGACAATTGCTGCCGTTCAAGCATCAGGTATTATCGCTGGTCACATAGCGGGCGTAGTTGTCGGGCATGATCGTGCTTTGGAGAGCCTAAGAAAAAGGGAGAGTTTAGCTGCCCAGCTACCTCTAGTTGCCTTGCTGGTAGCGCTCACCATTATTGCGCTCCTACTTCTTGTCGAAGCTTGAAACGCTAATCAATGTAATCCTTAGAAGACTATTTTGGGTTACTTCAAACAGCCTGGAGTGCAGTCCACACGGCTTGGGGTGTGCACGGCATGTCAATGTGCTCGATGCCTAGGTGGCTTAACGCGTCACAGACTGCATTGTGGGCAGCAGGAGTGGATCCAATAGTTCCAGACTCTCCGATTCCTTTGGCCCCGAGTGGGTTTCGTGGGCTAGCAGTCTCGGTGTTAGAGGTTTCGAAACTTGGCAAATCTGCCGCCGATGGCATTAGGTAATCCATCAAATTGGCGGTGACAGGGTTAGCGTCTTCATCGTATTGCACCTGCTCCCAGAGAGCTTGTGCAATGCCTTGTGCTATGCCGCCGTGCTGTTGACCTGTTACGAGCATCGGGTTGAGGATAGTACCGCAGTCATCTACAGCGATATGGCGAAGCAACTCAACTTCGCCGGTTTCTCTATCGACCTCTACGACTGCCACATGAGAGCCAAATGGGAACGTCGAATCACCTTCGTCAAAGACGAGTTCATGGTCGAGTCCTCCATCCATATCTGAAGGGCGCACTGAGTTATCGTTGACCGCTGCTGCAAGTTCTGCCCAGCTAACTGACTTGGCTGGTACTCCGGCTACTTGGAGAGCTCCTTCGCCGACGACAATATCGTCGGCAGAGGCTTCTAACATGTTCGCCGCTAGTTGCTTGCCTTTTTCGAGTACTACCTTGCTGGCTTCATAAATAGCGGATCCTGCAGTTTGCAGTGATCTCGATCCCATTGTTCCTGCGCCCTGTTTAACTTCTTCAGTATCAGCATCTATATGCGTTACATCTGCGGAGGGGATTCCGAGCATGTCTTCGACGATCATCGAGAATGCTGTGTCGTGTCCTTGACCATGAGAGCTTGTGCCGACGCGAATAGTAGCGGATCCATCTGCATTGATTTCACATTTTCCATATTCTGCGTGGAGTCCCAGAGGAGCTGTTACTTCGACGTACGAGGCGAGTCCGATCCCGAGCATTTTGTTATCGTTGGCGGCGCGACGTTTTACCTGCTCGGCTCTAAGAGTGGTGTAATCAGAAGCCGCTAGCACAGCGTCGAGACTTTTCTCATGGTCTCCTGAGTCGTAATTGGCTCCAGTGATTGTTGTCATTGGGAATTGATCAGGCTGTATATAGTTTTTCCTACGAATTTCGGATGGGTCCATTCCGATTGCTTGGGCCGCTTTATCTAAGATTCGTTCAACCATCTGTGTAGCCTCAGGCCGTCCGGCTCCTCGATAGGCAACAGTCGTTGTAGTGTTTGTCACTACTGAATGGGCCTGAAAGTGAATTGTAGGAATGTTGTAGACAGCTTGACTGAGAGTTTGAGTAAGCACCGGCAAGAAGGCTCCGATGCCAGGGTATGCGCCTGTTTCAGCAAGAACTCGGGCTCGTAGGCCTACAATCGTGCCATCTTTTTTGACGCCCATCTCGGCGTTCATGACCATAGCTCTGCCATGGCCCATAGCGACCATGTTCTCTCCACGCTGCTCTGTCCACTTGACAGGTCGTCCCAGAGCGAGGGCACACTTTGCAACGATTATGTGCTCCACGTAGAGGCCTGCTTTAGGGCCGAAACCTCCTCCAACCCAAGGGGCAAGAACGTGAAGGTCTTCCGGGTTCATTCCTAGGTTAGGCGCTAGAGCGTCGCGGACACTGTGAGCATTTTGGGTGGAGACAAAAAACTTTAGCTTCCCATTTTCGCCGGGAATGGCTACGCATCCATTGGGCTCCATTGGGACCCCAGCAAGTCGCTGAGTTAGGATTCTCTCATTCACGATTGCATCTGCACCGATAAACGGATCAGTTGAATTCTGTATTTCTATTTCGGGTAGGGCTGTTTCAAGACAGACATTAGATGATTGACCCTCCCAGATCACAGAAGCGCTTTCAGCGATCGCTGCTTCTACATCTGCGTTGGCTGGTAGTGGGGAATAATCAATGATTATTTGCTCCGCAGCATCGACCGCTTGACGCGTGGTGTCTGCGACAACTGCTGCGATAATGTCACCAACGAAACGAACACGATCTGTCGCTAGTGGCGGACGGTCCATGGCAGGGTCAACCATTGGAAACCCGTTAACAGCTGCCAGTTCAAGGTTCTTTGATGTGTAGACCCCGAGTACTCCGGGCATAGCTTCCGCATCAACGGTTTCAATTGATTCGATGATGGCATGGGCCATCGTGGACCGAACAAAAACCACTTGAACTGATCCAACATCTAGATCATCAAAATATTTGTTAGATCCGGTTAGAAGACCTGGGTCTTCCTTCCGTCTCACTGCGTTGCCTAGTATCGAACCAGATGAAGCCATCGTGAGCCCCCTGAAATAGTCGTGAAATTACTTTAGATAATTGAAGAAGAGGCTACCTCAGCTTCGGGTTAGATTAACCAACTGTGCAAAATCGTTTAATGATTGCGCGTTTAGCTTTTATCTGCTGGTCCTCGATCGGAGGGAGAGAGTAGCTTCAGTATCCAACAAAAATTTGTCCGGAGAGATCGCTACGCCGTATTCGCGTTCAGCGCTTTCACGACTAACTATGCCATCGCGAACATCTCGTAAAACCAATTGTGGGTCGCGGGTAAACGGGTTACCCCACCCACCTCCGCCTGGGGTTTCGGCGACCATGCGAGCTGGGCCTAATTTTTTTACGCCATATTTTGGTGGAATGAATTCGGGTCCATCGGTGTGTTCATTCAGGGGTGCTACCCACTCGAGTCCTACACCACCAGTTCCTCCGCCCAAAATCCCTATACCGCTGGGAGTGTCAAGCCCTTCGGCTCGGAAAGACCAGATAGCCGGTTCTAAGATGTCAGCCTCATATCGAACTCCTGTGCCGCCCCTCATTTGGCCGGGGCCAGCGTTATCGGTCCTTTGTTCGTGACGGATGTATCTAACTGGATATTGCTGTTCGTGAAATTCGAGATTTGGCATATCTAGTCCGCCGAGACTTATGAGATGTCCCATCTGAGCGAATCCGTCTCGCTCTGCAGTAGCTCCTGGGGTTCCCATTGCATGCCACTGATACATGACCCACGTAGTTCCGTCTTCGCGAGTTCCAGCGACGTGTCCATGCATAGTTTTAGACCAGGCTGCACAAGCACGAGTAGGATCAGCTTGCGCTAGCGCTTGCCAAACTGCAATTACGATTTCATGAGCCACATAGACGGTATTCATTGTCATCGGTGCTGGTGGCAAAGCGTTGACGATGCTGCCTTCTGGCGCATGTATCTTTAAAGATCTATATGTGCCTTCGTTCCTAGGAATAGATGTATCAAAAAACGACGAAACAGCGAGGTATACGGATGAGTAAGTGTTTGCTAGAGAACTGTTTTTGAAACCCTGAATTTGTGGGTCAGTTCCTGTGAAATCTAAGTCGATGTCATCATCGTTTACCGTCATGCGGACTCGTATAGCTATATCAGTGCTGACGAAGCAATCATTGTCGCTGTGGTCCTCTCCTAGATATACCCCATTAGGAAGTTGCTTTATGGCGGCCCGCATTCTTCGATCTGCATGCTCAAGCACTCCATCAAGGTAGTTTAGATACGACTGCGGACCGAGTTCGTTCACTAGGGCTGTGACTCGTTCCCCGCCGATTCGAGTCGAGCCGAGCATCGCTAGGAGGTCTCCGTCCAAAAGTTCTGGCGTTCGTGAGTTAATCAAAAGCAACTCCCACAGATCCTCTCGGACCTGACCGCCTTCAACTAGTTTTAAGACTGGCAGACGTATTCCTTCTTGCCAAATTTCTGTGGCCTGCGGATTGTATGTGCCGGCTAAACCTCCGCCGATATCCGATTGATGTGCGCGGTTGCAACAAAAACCTGCGAGTTTCGTATCATCATCTATGAAAATTGGTCGCGCGATTACCCAGTCAGGTAGATGATTGCCGCCTGCGACGTATGGATCCGATAGCAAAAAGACGTCATCTCTGTTTATTCTGTCTTTGAATTTGCTTAGTAGTGCCCTAACAGCGAACCCGCCGCCACCAGTGTGGATCGGGATGCCATCTGCATTCGCTACTAAGGTTCCATCTGGGGTAGTCACAAAACAGCTGAAGTCGTGACTTTGGCTGAAGATCGTGCTTCGGGCAGTTCTGGTCATTACCCAACCCATGTGTTTGGTAATCTGATCTAACCGATTTTGCATAAGAGCAAGAGTCACTGGATCAACAACATCTTCGACTATTTGAGACACATGAGTAGTGTTCTCTTCAGCCGCGACGTCTATAAAAAAATCGCCATTCGTGTCTACCCATAAACTATCGCCAGGCCTGGCGATGACTGTCGTCGTGGTCTCTTCGACCAGGGCGGGCCCGTCGATACGGGCTCCAGCGAAGACCTCCTTGCCATCAAAAATAGGAGTTTCAACCCATCCGTCTTTGGGGTACCAGACCATTCGTTGAGCTATCGGTTGTGGATTCTGTTGTGAGTGCTTTTGCGTGTGTGAAGCTAATTTTTCGGTTGCTCCGCGAGCGATTAATCGTAATGACGAGACCATAATTGTTCCTTGGTCTTGCACATGTCCGTATAACCGAAGATATTCAGTCTCAAAGGCAACCCGTATCGCTGCCTTATCGAAGTCGGCGTTAGGCACAGGAACACGAATTGCCCAAAGCTGTCCGGGGTGATGCAACTCAAGTTCAAAAGAAAGACTAATTTGCTCCGGTGTAAATCCTTCTTCATTCATGACCTTAAGAGCTTTTTCGCGAAGTGAGCCAAAACCTTTTTCTATGTCTTTTCTGGGGAGAGTCTCTATCGAACCCATCAAGAATTTAGTGAAGTCCTGCCGTACATCTGCATGGAGCATTCCAATCGCGCAGAGTGCACCGGCATCTCTCGGAATATACACACGCTCGCAGCCAAGGCCCGCAGCGACGCTAGCGCCATGCATCGGGCCGGCACCACCACCCGCTACGAGAGTAAAACGTTTTGGTGAGTGTCCACGTTCAATCGAGATATGTTCGACAGCGCTTAAAAGATGTTGTTCTACTAGCTCAATTATTCCTGCCGCTGCTTGCTCAACGGTCATTCCTAAAGGTTCTGCTACATGAGTTGTAATCGCTTTTTGGGCTTCAAGGAAGTCCAGATCTAAAGTCCCTCCTGCTGATTTTCCAGAGCGAAGCCTGCCGAGGACTAGATGAGCATCGGTGACTGTTGGTTGAGTGCCACCTTTGTTATAGCAAGCAGGGCCTGGCAGAGCACCTGCTCCTTCGGGTCCAACATACAGAAGACCAGCATCATCGACTCCTGCTATTGTTCCCCCTCCGGCGCCTACGGTATGGATATCGATAGCTGGTGTGGACACGTGATAACCGGCGATCATAACATCATCTCGTGTTGCAACTTCCCCTTGCGACATTAAGAGAACGTCGCAAGAGGTTCCCCCTATCTCCATAGAAAGAAGATTCCCATGGTCTTGTTCTCGGGGATTAGCTTGATCGATAGAGCGACGGTACAAGTTCAAGGCTCCGACTACTGCCGCTGGCCCGCTGAGTAAAAGATTTACAGGCCGGGTAGACAACTGATCAACCGATGAAGCTCCGCCATTCGATTGGACAAGTAGAACCGGCCGAGAAAGTCCTAATGAGGCAAGTTCAGAATCTAGATTTCTTAAATAACTGACTATTCGAGGTGATAGAGCTGAGTTAATTACGGCTGTAGAGCTTCGCTCATATTCGCCCATCAACGGTGATACGGAACTTGATGTAGTGATCCACTTACCGTCCCAGACTTTGCGGATTGCGTCAGCCAGTTGTTGCTCGTGTGAGTCGTTCACGAAACTATTCATTAAGGCAATAGAGATAGCTTCTACGTTCTCCTCTTTAAAAGAGTCCAGGATCTCTGGAAGCCCTGAAAGATCTAAAGGTTTGTATTCGCTGCCATCAGCGTCAATTCTTCCGGGAATTGAATGTCGTAAATAGCGAGGAACTAAAACTGGAGCGTAGGGAGCGCGATGGTTCCATTGATCCTCTCGAAGACCGCGGCGAATTTCTATGGTGTCCCGGAAACCCTCGGTCGTAATTAAACCAACAACCGCTCCTTTGCCTTCCAACATAGTGTTAGTTGCCACCGTGGAGCCATGGACGAATAGTGCACATTGTTCAAGGATGTTCGTAACCGGCAATCGGAAATCGGCTGCGATTTGCTCAACTGCTCGCATTACTCCTTGACTTGGGTCAGATGGAGAAGATGGCACTTTAGCTACCCAAGTTGACCCATCTGAATCCGCTAGAACCAAGTCAGTGAAGGTTCCACCAACGTCTACGCCGATACGCCATGGGGCAGTAGGGCCTTTGCTGATGTTGATGTTCATTCGAACCTCCGGGCTAAATTTCTTGACAGTTTCACTAATCTTTCCACGTCATTGCATGGAAGACTATCTAAATGTCAGGAAGCTATCCGGAACCATCGTCTAAGTCCGCTGAGCTATATGAGAGGGCGAGACGTGTTATTCCAGATGGAGCATCTAGATCAACTGTTCTGATAAAGCCCCATCCAGTCTATGTAGCAGAAGGCAAAGGGGCGTGGGTAACGGACGTAGACGGCAACCGGTATTTGGATTGCAACAATAATTTTACTTCAATTATTTTAGGTCATGCTGATCCTCAAGTTGAACGTGCTGTAAAAACTCAGATGAAAAAGGGAACCGCTTTTTCGTTTGCAACAGAGCTAGAAATTGAACTGGCTGAACTTCTCTGCGCCCGAACTCCTTCGTTTGAGAAAATTCGGTTCTGTAATTCAGGCACTGAAGCTGTGATGGGAATGATTAAAGCCGCCCGTGCATTTACTAGCCGCACCAAGATTATAAAAGTTGAAGGTAGTTATCACGGAACATATGACCATGCTGAAGCAAGCCTGGGTTCCGATCCGTCGAATTGGGGGAGTGTGGCTAGACCGGAAACTGTTCCCTATGCGCATGGGGCTCCTAGGTCACTTACTGAGGAAGTGAGGATCATTTCGTTCAATGATGTCGAAGGAGCGCGAAAAGCTATTGCTGAGGAAGGAGATCAACTCGCAGCGGTTCTAGTTGACCCGATGCCTAGTCGAGTTGGTATGCCTCAGGTAGAGCAAGAATTTATTTTTGCTCTAAGAGAAGCCACTCGTTCTGTCGGTGCGCTGTTGATCTTGGATGAAGTGATCACCTACAGGCTGGCAAGCGGCGGAGCGCAGAACATTTATCCGTTTGATCCAGATTTGACGGCACTAGCAAAAATTATTGGTGGTGGTTTCCCAGTTGGTGCTATTGCGGGTCGAGAAGAAGTCATGAATGTGTTTGCTGCAGTGCAGGGAGATCGTGCTGCTGTTCCCTCTGGCGGGACCTACACAGCGAACCCGATAACAATGGCGGCTGGTTTAGCTTGCATGAAAGGGCTACAAAAGGGAGCGTTCAGTCGATTGGAAATTGTTGGCCAAATGATTAGGTCGGGCTTAAGAGATTCGTTCGACTTTTTCGGGCTTGATTGGCAAGTGACTGGAGCAGGGTCACTGTTTCGTATTCACCCCCATGGCAGACCGATTAGAAGCTACCGAGATGCGATGCACTCAAGCGATGAGTCACAGTTCATGCTCAATTTTCAGCAGCGGCTTCTCGAGCGGGAAGTTTATTTCAGCGG
>TARA_B110000438_G_scaffold131885_1_pt1 | contig 14258 bp, 16 predicted proteins | sample TARA_B110000438 | Tara Oceans TARA_B110000438 (sample SAMEA4398413) | marine metagenome | biome: Polar Biome; feature: [MES] marine water layer (ENVO:01000295) within the mesopelagic zone...; material: water (ENVO:00002006), including particulate matter (ENVO:01000060) such... | reverse complement strand
TAGATTCTAATAATGGAGCAAATTGACCAAGTATAGTAATTACTTCAAAACCTTGTATAAATCTTGCTCTAACAGGATAAGTTACAACACCTTGTTGAACATTTGGAACATCAGATATTGAAATAACTTCTATCACTAAAGGAGATAGAGGTTTAGAATCTAAAGAAACAAGTCCAAGCATTCCTTTTTTTATTTCTACATACTCTGCTTCTGATGCTATTATTTCCATTTCTATAGTATCTAAATCACTTAGAGTTATAAAATTTTGTCCTGAACCTATAAATTCTCCTGTTTTAAAATTGATAGATGAAACTTGTCCAGAAAAAGGTGCATAAAGTTTTGTTTTAGAAAGATTTTCTTTTGACTGACTGACTAGTAGCTCTTGAATAGCTAAGTCATTGATATCTGCACCTTTTTTCAATGTATCTAATGAAAGTTTAGCTTTTTCAATATTTTCTTTAGCTAGGTTTATATCTTTTTCTTTTGATCCTAACTTAATTTCTTGAAGAGATAATAATCTTTTTTGTAAATTTATTTCAGCTTGATTTTCTAAAAAAGCAAGCCTTTCTATATCATTTTGGGTAGGGTTTGATAAATCATCATATGTATTTTGAGCCTCTTTTAAAGTAGAATTTGCACTTTGCAATTGATCTTTATAAACATTTATTTGTTCTATTGAAGATATGTAGTTAGAATTTGCATTTATAAATGATTTTGATAAATTCATCTCTGTTTCATTAGCATTGCAACACTTAAAAATTTCACTCAAAATTTTATCTGTTACAATTTTTGATACTGGAAGATTTTTAACTCCAGAACAAACATCCCCCTTATAAGGTAATTGATTTAGATCGTTACAATATTTATTTACCGATTCAATAAGTAAAATGTTAGAAGAATCAACAGTATTTTTAGATTTTTCTATTAATAAATTTATATTTGAAATACTGTGCTTTGCTTGATCTAAAATTTTAATAGTACTATCAAATTTACTTTCCCCAGGGTTAAGAAGTTCATCATAGTTTTCTTGTGCACTTATAAAATTTGCCTGAGCTTGTGAAACAAGTTCTTCTGCTGTCTTCAACTGTTCTTGTGATGGATAATCTAATAAATCGTTTAAATTTTTCTCAGCTTGACTAACTAAGTATTGAGCATTTTTCAAATTTTCATTTGAAGGCAAATCTAATAATTTTTTTAATTGTAAATTTGATCTATCATAAGAATTTATAAGATCTACTGAGTCAAGATATCCCAATAATTGTCCATTTTCAATTTGATCCCCTTCAGTAACTAAAATATCTTCTAAAGTTCCACTAGTAGCAAATGACAAGTTGATTTTCTTTTCAATAGAAGTCGATCCTGAAGCGATTAATAAATCTGCAATTGTACCGGTTGAAACAGTATGCTCAATATATGAAACTTTATTAGTTTCTTCTTGGGTATAGATAAAAAAATACCAATATAAAAAAACTGATAACATTCCTAGTAATATCAAAAGTAAAAAAATAAGCTTTTTACTAATTTTATTTTGACTTTGATTAATTAGTAGGTCAATTTGATTAGAATCTTGCAACTAAAACTCCTAATTATTTGTATATATGATAATAATAAACAATATATATGAAGAATATATGAAGATAATCAATTTAGTAAAATATCATTAACAATAGTAATAAAAATATAATAATTTATGTACAAAATTAACAATTTCAATTTAAGGATACCTGTATTAGGAGCACCAATGTTCACTATTTCAAATCCTAACCTAGTTATAAACCAATGTATTTCTGGAATAATTGGTTCTTTTCCAGCTTTAAATGCACGAGAACCTGAAACTTTAGACGAGTGGATAAAAAAAATAAAAAGTGGAATTAGTAAATTTGAAACAGATAATCCAGATAAAAAAGCTGCTCCATTTGCAGTAAACCAAATATGTCACAAATCAAATAAAAGATTGATTACCGATATGGAAACTTGTGTAGATAATAAAGTTCCAATAATCATAACAAGCCTAAGGCCACCGGATGAGATTATAGAGGCTGCACATAGTTATGGAGGAGTAGTTTATCATGATGTAATTAGCATTAAGCATGCAAAAAAAGCTGCTGAATTAGGTGTTGATGGTTTAATTTTAGTTTGTGCAGGAGCTGGAGGGCATTCAGGTAATCTTTCTCCTTTCGCACTATTAAGAGAGGTGAAAGAATGGTTTGGTGGAACAATTTTATTATCAGGTTCTATAGGAGATGGTTATTCGATTGCATCAGCATTAGCATTAGGAGCTGATTTAGCATACGTTGGGTCTAGGTTTATACCAACAATAGAATCTGCAGCAAACGAAGTTTATAAAAAAATGATTTTAGATAGCTCTGCTGAAGATATCGTTTATACTTCTTATTTTTCTGGAGTTAAAGGAAATTATTTAAAAGGTTCAATTATTAATTCAGGACTTGACCCACAAGATCTTCCCTTAGGAAATAAAGATCAAATGAATTTTGGATCACCAGAAAAGCCTAAAACTTGGAAAGATGTTTGGGGTTCAGGTCAAGGAATAGGTAGAATTAATAATATTACTTCAGTTAAGAATGTAGTTGATCAATTAGAAAATGAATTGAATGAAGCGGTAGATAATTTAAATAACAAAACAAGGAAAAATTAAAAATGGAAAAATTTAAGAAATTATATAAACTTTGGTGGTTTAGATGGACTATATGGTTTGTTATTGGAGCAATAATAGCAATAATAATTAGAAGTAATTAATACTTCAAATCACCAATAGTTGAACTAAAATTATGATCAGGATAATATTTAATAACATAAACAGATGAATCAAGAATTTCTTCGGTTATTTTTTTTAAAACTCCCGTACCATGCCCATGTACAATTCTTACCTGAGAGTAACTTAAATTAACACAATTAATAATATGATCATTTATAGCTTCAATTGCTTCTTGAGCTCTCATGCCATGTAAATCTATTGAAATTTTTTGATCATCCATATTATTAATTATATTTTTTTTATAAAAATTTGTCATTTAAAATAAAAACTTACTTGTTTGATTATTTGCATTAATATATATCTTCTTTTGGCTAAAATAATCAAACAAGTAAGTTATGCTCATCTATATATAGATAGTAAAAAACAGGGTATCTTATATCGAAATTTTGTTCATATAGGTAATATTATTAAAGGCAATCATACTTTAAAAGTTACTCTAAACGCAAATTATTATGATGAATGAATATTATTTCTTCTCCTTGTATAAAAAATTGTAACTATGATTCAAATTATATATATTGCACAGATTGTTTTAGAACTAGTAGAGAAATTTCAAATTGGATATATTTTTCAGAAGATAGAAGAATAGAAATAATGAAATCACTTTCTAAAAGGAAAAGAACTTTAATAACAAATAATGATAAATAAAAACTTATAAAAATATATTAAAGATTTATTTTCTTTCTAAAATTGAAAATACTTTTCCTTTTTCATATGTATTTTTATGATAATTTTTTGATTCTAAGAAGCCTAGCTCTTTAAATAATTCAATTTTATCTTGATCTTTTTCCAAAATTTCACAAATAATTCTTTTTGGACTATTTAAGTCTATAATTCTTAAATTGTTTTTTAAAAGATCAATAAAATATTTTTCATAACCTTTTCTATAAGTACCATCTAATCTTAAAATGTCTTTAGATATATTTTTAAATGAAGAGGTTGAAAAAATTTTATTTTTATGATTACTCATTACAAACCATTGACCATTATTTTTTGTTATTTCGTCAAATTTATTGTATAAGCTTAGGCACATTGATGAGTAATTATTACCTATAATACCTACATTTATATCTACATTATAATCACTAATTTGTGATAAAAAATATGCAATTAGAGATATTCTAAATTTAGGAGAACCATTGTTAATAAAAATATCTGATTTTTCATCATAATAGCCATCTATAAAATCTTGAAATGATTCTCCTTTTTTAGAATTAAACATTACTTTTGATTTTGGTATTTGTACCCAACCAAGTTTCTCATATATTTTTTGGGCTATTGGATTTACTGTTCCTAAAAAAATTCCTTCCGATCTTTCTTTTGAAAAAAAATCTTCTTTAGCTATAGCACATAGTTTACCAGCAAGACCATTTCCTCTAGAAGTAATTTCAGTACATACTTCTCCTAAACCAGCTATAATAGGTAAATTTTTATTATAAATTGTAATGCAAGAACTTTCTATGGAAGAGGAAGATGGGTTTTCGAATGTATAAAGCTTAATTTCTGAAATATCTTTTTCAAAACCAAGCAGATGATTTTCAACTATATCAATGTCTTCCTTTGTTTCATAACCATTGTTTAGCCATAAATTATATAACTGATCAATTTTATTTTGTTCAATTGGAATAGTGTAACTTTTTTTCATTTGATAAAATTGTGTGTAATAAATAATAATATATTCTAATATGATAAATGATAATAACTTAATTTGGATGGATTTAGAATTTACTGGTCTATCGGATGATCAAGTAATAATAGAAACTGCTTGTATTATTACTAATCAAAATCTAGATGTTTTAGAAGAAGGACCAAATATTGTTATTCACAGAACTAAAAAAGAGCTCGAAAAAATAGAAGATTGGCCATTAAGAGTTCACACAAAATCAGGTTTGATGAAATTAGTTGATGAATCTAAAATAAGTATTGAAGAAGCAGATAAAATAAATGTTGATTTTATTTCAAAATGGGTTAGAAAAAATAAAGGAATTCTATGTGGCAATTCTATACATATAGATAGAAAATATATACATAAAGAAATGCCTCTACTTGATAATTATTTAAATTATAGAATGATAGATGTTTCTTCAATTAAAGAAGTGATAAAAAGGTGGTATGAACCATCTAATCAAGAGCCTCAAAAGAAAAATATGCATTTAGCACTTGATGATATTAAAGAAAGCATAGAAGAACTAAAATGGTACAAGGAAAAATACTTTATTCAATGAAAACATTAAATCAAAAAGAATACCTAAAAAGAAGAAATAAACTTTTTAAAAATATGGAAGAAAATTCAGTACTGGTTATTGGAGGAGAAATTGAAAAAGTAAGAAATAATGACGTAAATTTTGAATTTCGACAAAATTCGATATTTTGGTATCTAACAGGATTAGAAGAACCAGATGCATTAATGATAATGCTAAAAAAAGAATCAGAAAAATATATTCTATTTCTCCAAGAAAAAAAAATTGAAGAAGAAGTTTGGACAGGATATAAAATAGGAAAAGATAAAGCAATATCATTTTTTTTAGCTGATGAATCCCACAATAATAACGAACATGAAAAATTTAAGGAAATAATCTTTTCATGTGAAAAAATTTACTATAATCTTGGCTCTTCTCTAAATGTAGATAAAATGATTTTTGAAGGTTTAGAAAAATTTAAAATTACTAAGTCAAGAACAGGCACTCCAAATCCACTAATTATCGATCCCTCTATACTAATTGATTCTATGCGCCTAATAAAAAATAATGCTGAAATTGATTTGATACAAAATGCAATAGATATCTCTGCAAAAGGATTCACTAAAGCTTTAGAACAGACTTCAATTGGAAAGTATGAGTTTGAAATACAGGAAATTTTAGAAAAAGAATTTAGATTATCTGGAGCAAAACGTAATGGATATCCATCAATAGTTGCTTCAGGAAAAAATTCATGTATTTTACATTACGTCAGTAATAATAAAAAATTAGAAAAAGATTCGTTATTACTTATTGATGCTGGGTCAGAATGGGATTATTATTCTGCAGATATCACAAGAACTTGGCCTGTAAATAAAAAATTCACAAGTCAACAAAATGATATTTATCAAATAGTTCTTGAGGCAAATATAAATGCTATTAAAGAATGTGTAATTGGAAAATCAATAAATGATCCTCATATGAAAGCTCTAATCACTATGATTGATGGACTTAGGCATCTGAATATTTTTTCAGAATCAGTAGATGAAATAATAGAAAAAAAATTATATTTCCCATTTTATATGCATTCTACTTCTCATTGGTTAGGATTAGATGTTCATGATGCTGGAAAATATAAGGATAAAAATGATAAGTTTACTCAGTTTGAGGAAGGGATGATATTAACTATTGAGCCAGGTTTATACTTTGGGGAAATGGCACAAAATATAACTAATAAATATAAAAATATAGGAATACGTATAGAAGACGATATATTGATAACTAAATCAGGGCCTCAAAACCTGACCGAAAAGATACCTAAGGAAATAAAAGATATAGAAGCAATTATTAGGTCCTAAAAAAACATTTTTAATTTAAAACTAACTCTTTTTAAATATATTAATTCAGTAAAGATTAAATAAGAAGCAAAAATAATTATTAAATTATTTATCTTGAACTGAACCATCAAACCCAATAGGAGTATCTAATACTTTAGGATTCTCGCCTAGAGATAAACTTGATTCATTAAGAGTTATTCCTAAACCAGGACCTTCAGGAACAATTAAATAACCATTTTCAAGCTTAATTGGGTTTTTAATAAGATCACTTTTTGGATATTTATCCTCTCCTGTGTATTCTTGAAGAGCAAAATTAGGAATAGAAGCATCAAGCTGCACACACGCTGCTGTAGATACTGGCGAAAGAGGATTATGTGGAATTACTTTTATATGATACGATTCTGCCATTGCAGATATTTTTTTGCACCCACTAATCCCAGAAGCCAAGCATAAATCTGGTCTGATATAGCTAGCTCCCTTAGATTCAAGTAATTGTTGAAATTCATAAATACTTGTAAATCTTTCTCCTGTTGCAATAGGTATGTTGCAATTTTTTTGAATCTCAGCCATTAAATTTGGTGAATCTGGTAGCATTGGGTCTTCATAAAAAAAAGGAGAAAATTGTTCTAGCCTTTTTCCTAAACTAATCCCTTCAGCGGGACTCATTTGTCTATGAATTTCTACACATACATCTACAGAATCACCAATAGTCTCTTTTACTGCAGCAACGTTATTCACTGATTCATTAGACCATTCTGTAAAAGATTTATGTAAAAAAAACTTATCATTATAAGGAGAAAATCTTACTGCAGTAAATCCTTTTTTTACAGCATTCTTAGCATCTTCAACTAAAGCATCAGTTGTGCCAAGTTTAGACTTAGAATTTGGGTTATACATTCCAACATGCATATAACACCTAACTTTATCTCTAGTTTTTCCTGAAAGTAATTCATATATCGGGACCCCAAGTCTTTTACCTTTTATATCCCAAAGAGCTATATCTATCGCAGAAAGAGCACCTTGAACAATAGAACCCATAAAATGACTAGACCTATATAACCATTGATAGTGGTGTTCAATAAGTGAAGGGTCCTTACCAATTAAATAATTACTCATTATTTCAATCATAGTTTTAGTTGGTTTTTGCCAACCGTGTACTCCTCCTTCACCAATACCAACAGTTCCATCTTCACAATAAATTTTAAGTAAAAGCCACCTATCCCATAAAATTGGTTCTATTTTTTCTATTTTTGTTTTTTTCATAATTTTTTACCTTACTCTTATATATGATAAATATATTGCTATTCCTAATCCAAGCATAGCTACCGGTTGATAAAAAAATTGATACCACCAAATTTGATATTGTAAAAAAACTGATGAAAAGGTAAAAAAAATCACTATCCAAAGAACTAAAGTATTCATAGCTGCAATTACAGGGAAAATTCTATTTAATTTGTTTTTTGATAGTTTTTTTACTAACTCACCATTAACTACACCAAAAAAAACTAAAAATATCAATGTAATAATCCTTAATGACATTAAGGCTGTTGATTGAATATTACCTAATAAGTCTATATTTAATATAATCACTAAAATTAATGAGTAAATAAATCCTACAAAAAATGAAAATAAAAGTGATATAGAAAGAACTCTAAAAACATCACTAAAGCTAATATTCAAAATAGCAGGCTTACCTATTATGCCGCAATCTTTACATTTGATTCCTACAAAAGAATCAATTGTACATTTATTGCATACAGGCTTATTACACCTAGAGCATGAAAGAACAGTTTCAGTTTTTTTATGATTATAACAAGTTATCATTATCTGCTTTCTCTATCAAAAAACAATCTACTTAGTAAGATTTTATAATTAAAAATATTAATAAATCTATTACCTAGGCTTCTCCTAAATAATAATAGTATAAAAATCATGAGAATAATTACAAATAAATTAAAGTCTTTATCATAAAATAAGAAATTATAAAATTTATAATCAACTATATAAATAAATGGTAATAGTAAAAAAGAAATTATCCATGGAAAAGAACTGTCTTTAAATTTCATTAATATCCAAAAAAACATAAATATTAATAATAAAATTAAAAATAATTTATAATTTAAACCAATTATAATACCTATTGAAACAGCTAACCCTTTTCCTCCTTTAAATTTTATTAAAAATGACCAATTGTGTCCTACAATTATAAAAAATAAACTAACAATATACTCAGAATAAAAATTATATAAAAGATATGCAGGAATAGTTCCTTTTAAAATAACATCAAAAAAAAGTAATAATAATATTTTTTTATATGATAAAAATATATATAAATTTGATAATCCTGAATGACCAGAGCCTTGATTTAATATATTAGTTTTTAAAAAATATTTCCCAAAATAATAAGAGTATGGAATAGATCCTATAATGTAGCAAACTATAAAAATAATTATAAAATAAATCATTAAAAATTTTGATAATTTATTAATTTGCTATATTCTGATTTAGTTATACCGTTACTTTCACTAATTTCTATTCCTTTATGGAATCCATGAAAATCACTTCCTCCAGATTGAAACAGTTGAAATGTATTAGATAATTCTATAATTTCTTTTTGTCTAAATAATCCATATCTTGGAGAAGAAATTTCTATTCCTTCAAGACCCATATTTTTCATTTCTTTAATGTGATTAAATAAATTTTTATTTCTTAAATCTGGATGAGCTAAAATTGATAACCCTCCAGCATTATTTATAACATAAATTGCCTTTTCTAATGGCAAGCGAGGTTCTCTTATGTCTTTTAAAAGATCGTTAGAAAGATATTTATCAAATGCTTCATTGATGTTTTTAGCATAGCCTTTATTTACTAGTTCTTTTCCTATATGAGGCCTACCTATAGATCCTTTAGATTGCATTAAAATATCATTATATTTTAATGCAATCTTTTTATATTTAAGATATTGAATTATATTTTTTATAGATTCAATTCTTTTGTTTTGCATATCTTTAATAACTGTATTAATTAATAAATTATCAAAATCAACAAATAAACCAATTATATGAAATTCAATTTCATTTTGAAAGCAAGAGAATTCAACTCCTGAAATTATATCTAAATCTATATTATTTTCATTCACGATATTTTTTGCCTCAATATTTCCTAAAAAAATATCATGATCGGTTATTGAGATTTTTTTTAGATTAGCAAGTAAAGCTCTATTGATAATTTCTTTAGGTGAATGAATTCCATCTGAAAAATCAGTATGAATGTGTAAATCAGCAAACATCAAATGATAGTATTTTTATCAATTCTAGAAATTGAAGATGTTTTATTTGTTGAATTATCTATTTCTATTAATACTGAATTGAAAATCATTTCACCACTTTCGATAGGAACCATTCTTTTTCTTTCTCCATTAAAAAATCTAGACAAAGAGGCATCTTTATCAAAACCTAATACACTATTTTTTGCACCCACCATACCCAAATCTGAAACAAAAGCCGTTCCTTGAGGTAAAATTTTATGATCGCAAGTTGCTACGTGTGTATGAGTTCCAACTAATCCAGAAATTCTACCATCCAAATGCCAAGCAAGTGCAGCTTTTTCTGAAGTTGCTTCAGCATGAAAATCTATAAATATAGGAATGTTAGGAAGATCATTTAAAATATTATTTATCGAATCAAAAGGAGAAGCAATTTTTTCCATCCAAACTGAGCCCATAAGATTAATTACCGCAACTTGATTATTAAAATAAATTCCTGACCCAGGCTTTTCTTTAGGATAGTTATTAGGTCTTAATATTTTTGAATTTAATGCGTCAAGATCTTCAAATATATCTGGTTTATCCCAAATATGGTTACCAGATGTAATAACATCTACTCCTGAATCAAAAAAATCTTTAGAAGTTTTTCTTGTTATTCCAAAACCACCTGCAGAGTTTTCACCTTGTGCAATCACAAAGTTTATTTGGTTTTCTTTTATTATGGCAGGAAGCAGTTTACGGAGTGTTTTTCTTCCACCTTTTCCTACAACATCTCCAATCATTAAGATTTTCAAATTTATTTCACCTAATTATAATCACCTGTAGTTTCTACAGCTCTTGTTTCTCTAATAACTATGATTTTAATTTGTCCAGGAAAATTTAATTTCTGTTTTATTTCAGATGATATATCTCTAGCAAGAGAGGCTGCTTTTATATCATTAATTTTATCAGGATTTACCATCACTCTAACTTCTCTTCCAGCTTGAATAGCAAAACATTTCTGGACACCTTCATAACTTAAAGCTATGTCTTCAAGAGCTGTTAATCTTTCTATATATCTTTCCAAAGAGTCATTTCTTGCACCAGGCCTTGCTGCACTAATTGCATCAGCAGCAGCAACCACATAGCTTTCAGCACAACTCATTTCTCTATCATGATGTTCTCTTATAGCAGTAACTACTTTTGATGGTAATTTATTTCTTTCTGCTATTTCTGCTCCTATTTCAGCATGAGGCCCTTCTATTTCATGAGTTAAAGCTTTACCTAAGTCATGTAAAAATCCAGCTGTTTTACAAATTTCAGGATCAAGCCCAATTTGAGCTCCAATTAATCCAGAAAAAGTACCAACTTCAACTGAATGTTGTAAAACATTTTCTCCATATGAATATCTAAATTTTAAACGGCCCATAAGATCCACTATTTCATTATTTAATCCTTTTATATTAATTTCAAAAATAGCTTTTTGGCCAGCATTTCTAACTTCACGATTAACTTCATTTTTAGATTTTTCAACTAATTCTTCAATCCTTGCAGGATGAATTCTACCATCTTTAATTAAAGAATTTATTGCTACAATAGCTGTTTGTTTTCTAATAGGATCAAAACAAGATATAGTAATAGATTTAGGTTCTTCATCTACTATCAAATCTACACCAGTAAAATTTTCAAGGGCTCTGATATTTCTGCCTTCTCTACCTATTATTCTTCCTTTCATTTCCTCGTTAGGAAGTTCAATAGAAGAAACCGATGATTCTCCAACAACTTCTGAAGCAAAACGCTGCATAGATTGTGCAAGGATTTCTTTAGCTTTAGAATCAGCTTTAGCATACATATCGCTCTCAGCTTCTTGATAAAGTTTCGCTAATTCAAATTCAATGTTCTTATTGGTTTTATCAATTAGTACTTCTTTTGCTTGATCAGCAGTATAATTAGAAATTTTTTCTAAAGCTAATTCCTGTTCAGATTGTATTTTCTGAACTTTATTTCGCTCATTATCAAGAGAGTTGTCTTTTTTTTCAACTTCTTCAGATTTTCTTTTAAGATCAGCATTTTGCTTTCTTAAAATTTCTTCTCTTGTTTCTAATTGAGTTTCTAATTTTTGAACGTCTCTTCTGTTGTTATTAATTTCACCTTGTGCACGACTTTTAATTTGCAATGCATTTTCTTTTGCATCAACTAAAATTTCTCTACTTCTAGCTTCTGACCTTCTTAATTGACCTTCAACAGCATCTTTAGTTCTTCTTAGTTCGCCACTGGCTAAAAAAATCCTAAGAAAATAACCAATAATTCCAAAAATTAGTCCTGATACTATAATACTAACGATAACCGATAGGATCATACTCATAATGACCTCCAGTTATTAATGTTTTTTTATTTTTTAATTACTTAATTTCCATTATATCCTAAATATGCAAAATCATTATAAATCGATACAATCTGATCATAACCATAACTTTAAATAAAATTTTATCCCTTGAAAGAAGTGAAAATGAAAAAAAACATTGGTATATTAGACGGATTAAATATATTGGATTGTAGCCAAATTTTAGCAGGCCCATTTTGTTCAATGCTTTTAGCAGACATGGGTGCAAAAGTTATTAAAGTTGAGAAACCTAATACTGGAGATGACACAAGAAGCTGGGGGCCTCCTTTTAAAAATGGGCAATCTGTTGGATTTATGAACCTTAATCGAAATAAGGAATCAATAGTAATTGACTTTAAAAACCCCGCCGGAATAAAAGTAATGAAAAGTCTAGTTAAAAATAGCGATGTGATTTTAGAAAATTACAGAACAGGAACAATGGAGAAATTAGGCTTAGGTTATGAAGAATTAAAAAAAGTTAATAAAAAAATTATTTATTGTTCTATTTCAGGATTTGGAAGAACTGGTCCTTATGCTAAAAGAGCTGGATTTGATTTGGTTGCACAAGGAATGAGCGGATTAATGAGTATTACAGGCCACCCAGGAGATGCTCCAGCCAAAATTGGAGTTCCAGTTGCCGATTTAAACACAGGTATGTTTGCTTTATCTTCCATTCAAGCCGCTTATATAAATCTCTTAAAAAATGGAGTAGGTCAATATATAGAAGTTTCTCTTTTAGAGTCTGCTCTAGCCTATACAGTATGGGAATCTACAGGTTACTTTGAAACAAATGATATTCCAGGTCCTTTGGGATCTTCGCATAGAATATCAGCTCCGTATCAAGCATTAAGGACTTTAGATGGATACTTAAATGTAGCAGCTCCAAATCAAAGTAATTGGGAAAGATTATGCGATGCAATAGACAGGAAAGATCTTAAAGAAAATATTCAGTTTATTGATAATCCTTCAAGAATGATCAATAAAATTAAATTAGAAAATGAACTAGAAAAAACTTTTTTAGAAAAAAATAGAGAAGATTGGATTAAAATTTTAGATGAAGCAGGAGTTCCCTGTGGTCCTATATATAATATGAAAGAAGTATGGGAAGATCCTCAAGTAAAATATAGGGATATGAAAATAGAATTAGAACACCCTAAAGTTGGAAAGACAAGTAATATTGGAGTTATTGCTAAATTTTTAGAGAATCCTAGTTCAATAAGAACCCCAGCCCCTTTATTAGGGGAGCATACAGAAAAAATTCTAATTGAAAATGGGTATACAAAGATACAAATAAATAAATTAAAAACAAGCGGTGCTATTTTTTGATATTATTTTTACTTTTTTTTGATAAATAATTTTTTTTCTTAATTCCTCTTCTCCATGCAGAAATAATTATAATCAATAGTGGTAAAAAAAGAAAAATTATAAGCAATTCATCAAAAAAACCTCTAGCCCCATGTAAAAAAAATATTTTATTCATTATTTATTATTTATTATTTGAGTATATAATTTCATGAAATTTAATTTTATTTAAAGAATTTATATTTTGAAATTCACTATTTAAGTCTTTCAATAAGTCTATTCTTGAAACAATTTCTATATTAGAAGAATTTGTTATATAAATAGAAGGAGTTCCATTTGTAAACCAAAGGCTTCCACCTAAGATCTTAGGAAAGATATTTTTTTTAGCTCTACCTCTTAAAAAAAATGTGTAATCTGTATAAATATTTATTTCTAATTTTTCACTTTTATTATTTGTAAAAAAATTGTCAAAGATTTTTTTTTCAAATGTGACAAATATTTCATCATTTATTTCAGAAGATCCTTTAAGTTTTTTCTCTACTAAAAACTTAAAGCTAATATATTTGATATCTTCTACTTCAAATTCTATTTCTTCATCTAAATATTTTAAATCTAAAATTCTATCTGAAGTTTCAACCAAAGTTGTAAATTTATCAAAATCTTTATTTTGAGATTCCTGAGATGGCGGTAAATAGCACTGATAATTAAATATTATTAAGAATGGAATAAATACTAAAATAATTTTATGCATAATATCTATTTGTTTAGTTTATAAATTTAGTTCTATAGGTAGAAGCTATTAGCTGTTATCTTAAATTGCATTCTATTCCTAATTCTGAAGAATAATTTTCAAACCATTCAATTACTTCTTTGTGATAAGGAATACCTTCTTTAGACCTTTTAACAAATTCTTCATTTTCTAAGTAACCAGCATAAACAACTCTTTCATAGTTTGTAGCTGGTTTAGATTTTATTACTCTATTCAATAGCAAATCCATATTTTCTTTAAATTTTTTCACATCAGTAAAAGCATCAATAG